>ERZ824575.2967-NODE-2967-length-12408-cov-2.371327_pt1 | contig 12408 bp, 8 predicted proteins | sample MGYA00519470_ERZ824575 | MGnify/ENA primary metagenome ERZ824575 (study PRJEB31778, sample SAMEA3449170) | human gut metagenome | biome: human gut; feature: human-associated habitat; material: faeces | place: United Kingdom | collected 2010/2012 ...
GACCACGCAGAAGATAAAGTACCCGAAGAATGCAACGTAACGGAAGCCGCCGTCTTCCAGCATAGCGGCAACGCTCATAGCAAGGTCGATCTTGCCGCTGCCGCCGATCAGCAGGGTGCTGATTGCGCCGTAAATCTGGGTAACCACGATGGCAACGGTGATGGTTTTGATGTTGCACACAACGGACATCGTGCAGTTGAACGCCATCAGGCCCAGGGCCACGGCCACCGTTGCCAAAATCATGACAACAACGGACTGTGTTACGTTATAAGCCTTAACGCCCAGTGTGGCGGCAAGGCCAAGCACCGCACCGATGGAGATATCCAGGTTGCCGTTGGAGTAGATAAAGGCAACGCCCGTTGCGCAGGTACCAATGATGATGGCCTGGCTCAGGATACCTTTCATGACGGAGAGTTTGAAGAACCGTCCCGCCGTTGCAACGCCGAAGATCAGGATCATGACCGCCAGCATTACAATGGGGAACAGCATGAGGAAGTAGCGGTTATCCCGGATGATGTTGAGTTTGTCTTTCCAGGAAAGGTGCAGATCCTCTTTGGTCATTTTGGTCTGTTTTGTTGCTTCCATGGCTGCTGCCTCCTTCCGTTAAATCATCCGCTCGATCAGTTCGCGGTCATTGTAGCCGTCCTTGCGGTAAAACTCGCCGGAAACGGCACCGTCGCGCATGATCAGCAGGCGGTCGCACATGCCCATCAGTTCGGGCAGCTCTTCAGAAATCATGATGATAGATTTGCCCTGCTTCTTCATATCGTAAATCAGCTGGTACATAGCGGCTTTAACGCCGATGTCAACGCCGCGGGTGGGGCAGTCCAGAATCAGAACGTCTGCATCGTCAGCGCACCATTTGCCGAAGACGACTTTCTGCTTGTTGCCGCCGGAAAGTGCGCGCACCGGCTGGTAAGCATTCTGGCACTTGATCTGCAGCGCCTTGATCTGCTTGTCCACGTAGGCTTTTTCTTTCCAGGGCAGGATGAAGGGGCCGATGTTGTTTTTGTCATAACCGGTAGAGGCGATATTGGCAAAAATCGAAGCGTTCAGTTCCAAGCTTTCGGTGTCGCGGTTCTTAGAAACGTAACCCATGCTGTTTCGGAAAGCAACCTGTGCGTTCTTGATCTTCACGCCGGTCTTGGGCAACACCACTTCGCCGTCTACGATCTCGTCCAGGCCGTACAGTGCCCGGCCCAGGGTGTGCATGCCACAGTCAGACAGACCACCGATGCCCAAGATCTCCTGGTTGTGCAGCTCCAAATCGAAGCAGAGCAGACTTTCCATGGTGGTGATGCAGTCGGCTTTCAGCACAACTTCATCACTGTAGCCATCATTGTCCACGCGGTAGTAGTGGCCTTTGATCTCACGGCCGACCATCTTCTGTTTGATATCGTCGGGGTCAAAGTTTTCTTTTTCAATGTTGTCAATGATCACGCCGTCGCGCAGAACCGTCAGGGTGCTGCATTGTTCCATCATTTCGTTCAGGTCGTGGCTGATGATCATAACCGCCTTGCCGGCATCGGCCATCTCGTGCATGATGCGGTAGATGATGTCACGGCCGCTCTGGGAAAGTGCGGTGGTGGTTTCGTCCACGATCAGCAGTTCGGGGTCGTTGTACATGCACTTGGCGATCTCGATGAGCTTGCGTTCCTGCATGTCATAGTGGCGGGCGGGCAGCGCAGGATTGATGTTGGTTACGCCGATCTTTTCCAGTGCCTTGCGGGCTTCAGAGATCATGGCCATCTTGTTAATGATGGGGCCCTTTTTGAACTTATCATAGTTGCCAAGGAAAATATTCTCAGCTACTGAGATGTTTGCAATCGTGCCTGCCTCCTGCACGATCATGCCGATACCGGCTTTCTGCGCTTCCAGCATGGTAGCGGGTTTCCACAGTTTGCCCTTGTAGAACATCTCGCCGCTGCTGGCCGGCTGCATACCTGCAATGATGGAAGATACTGTTGATTTACCAGAACCGTTCTCACCGATCAGGCCGCGAATTTCACCGGTTTTGACAACAAAATCCACATGGGACAGTGCGATCGTCACGCCGAAGTTTTTGCAAAGGTCTTTTACTTCGACCAAGGTCTCGCCTTTCTGTGCCATACCGTCCTCCTCCTTTTTCAGAGCTTCCTTTTATCCGGCGTCCCTTACGCCGTTCTTTGTATATATTATAAAAAAATCCCGATACCCCCTCCACCAATTTTGCGAGCGGTAATATCGAAAATGCGACATGATACGTTATCGTTTTTTTGATATAGCGAAAAGAGAAAACAGTTAGGAGGGAGGAGTTGGACGTGTAGAAGTATACGCGACAGAATTTGAGCATAAGGATATATAATATATAAAATAGGTAGGCACTGGGTTTTAGCTCTTGTTATAAGTGGGCACTGTTTTCCCTTTCTACTACCCGTGTATTGAATCGTAACAAACCCAATATCTCCGAGCGGCGCTCCGCGCCGCGATCCACCGCTTAATTGCTCATTGCTAATTCCTAATTCGTCCAGCACCAACCTTGTGGTGCCGCAAAACTCCTAACTCCTTCCTCCTAACTAAACCTCCCTCTTCCCTTTCTGCCCGCAATTTGCTATAGTTAAATTAAATCGGCCCCAAAGTAAATTTATTCGGGAGGAAACTGCCTTGATTTACAAAAAGCAATACGGCCACCCATTTGATACCGAAAGCGTGGTGGGTTCTTTTGTACCCGCGATGGAAACGATTCCATATCTCACCAAGGAACCGGACGGCTTCTCTTATGCCATGGACCCGCAGGATATCCTGTATGGCCTGGGTGAAAACATCCGCGGCATCAACAAGCGCGGCTGGGTGTACGAGAGCAAATGCAGCGATGACCCCAACCATACCGAAACCAAATCCTCACTGTACGGCGCTTACAACTTCATGATCGTGTCCGGCAAAGCCACTTTTGGCTTTTTTATCGACTATCCCGGCAAGGTCACCTTTGACTGCGGCTACACCGATCTGGACACCCTGCGGGTGACAGTGGCCGAAGAAAATTACGACCTTTACATCATTGAGGGTGAAAGCCCGACCGATATTGTGCACCAGTTCCGCCAGCTGGTAGGGCGCAGCTACATCCCGCCCAAATGGGCCTTTGGTTTTGCCCAGAGCCGCCGGGGCTACAAGACTGCCGAGGACGTGCGCGCCATCGCCCGCCAGTACCGCGAGAACGAGCTGCCTCTGGACATGATCTGCCTGGACATCGACTATATGCAGGGGTACGCGGATTTTACGGTGAACAAGGAGCGCTTCCCGGATCTGGCTGCGCTGAGTGCCGAGCTGAAGCAGCAGGGCATCCGGCTGGTGCCCATCATCGACGCGGGCGTGCGCATCAACCCGGAGGACCCCACCTGCACCGAGGGGCTGGAGAAGGGGTATTTTTGCACCAAAGCCGACGGCACCCCCTTTGTGGCTGCCGTGTGGCCCGGCAAGGCCTATTTTGCCGATTTTCTACGCCCGGAAGTGCGGGATTGGTTCGGCCACCGCTACAAGGTGCTGACCGACTGCGGTATTGAGGGCTTCTGGAACGACATGAACGAACCCGCGCTGTTCTACTCCCCGGAGCGGCTCCGGGCATTTCTGGACAGCATGGCACAGCTGCGCGGGCAGGACAACATCGAACAGGAAGAGTTCTTCGGCAAGGTGGTGGGCGGTGCCATGGGCCTGATGAACAGCCCTGCCGACTACGCCAGCTTCTACCACGACTTGGCCGGGCAGCAGGTGCGGCACGACCGGGTGCACAATCTGTACGGCGGCAGCATGACCCGCGCTGCCGGGGAGGCCTTTGCCGACCTGCGCCCCGGCAGGCGCACCCTGCTGTACAGCCGTTCCAGCATCATTGGCAGCCACCGGTACGGCGGCATCTGGCTGGGCGACAACCATTCCAGCTGGGAACAGCTGCTGGCCAACATTCAAATGATGCCCAGTGTGCAGATGTGCGGCTTTTTGTACACCGGTGCCGACCTGTGCGGTTTCGCGGGCGACACCACCCCGGACCTGGCCCTGCGCTGGCTGGAGTTTGGCCTGTTCACCCCGCTGATGCGCAACCATGCCGGTGCCGGGACCCGCGAGCAGGAATATTTCCGCTTTGCCGACCAGCTGCCCGCCCTGCGGGAGATGCTGCGCCTGCGCTATGCCCTGCTGCCCTACCTGTACAGCGAGTTCATGAAGAGCGCCCTGGAGAACACCGGCTACTTCCGCCCGCTGGGCTTTGACTGGCCTGCAGACCCCGAAGCACGGGAGGTGCAGGACCAGCTGCTGCTGGGCGACGGCGTCATGCTGGCTCCGGTGTACACCCAGAACGCCGCCGGGCGGCATGTCTACCTGCCGGAGCCCATGCAGCTGTACCGTCTGCGCAGCGCCGAGGACTACGACACCGAGGCTCTGCCTGCAGGCCACCACTATGTGCACTGTGCCCTGAACGAAGTGCTGCTGTTCGTGCGGCCGGGTCATGCCGTGCCGCTGGCAAAGCCCGCTGCCTGCACCGCCGCGCTGGATGAGCAGCCCATTGCCCTGCTGGCCTGCCCGGACGCCGACGGCCATGCCGCGTACCGCATGTACACCGATGACGGCGAGACGATGGATCCTGAACACGACGGGCACTGGACCGTGCTGGACGCCTCTCACTGACCCAGTTTTCACAGCAGCCCCGGAACGTTTGCGGTTCCGGGGCTCTTGCATTTTGCGGACGTCTGACGTATAATAGGTACTTGCGCCCGGCTTTCCGGGTACGATCTAAAATCAACCGATTCAGATATCAAAAACATTTCAAGGAGGCGTGTGACCCCATGACGCAAACCCGGGCAGACCGTTCCGCTGACCTGACCAGCGGCCCGATGCTGCAAAAGATCATTCTGTTTTCCATTCCGCTGGCTGCATCCAGCATTTTGCAGCTGCTGTTCAACGCGGCAGACGTTGTGGTGGTGGGCCGCTTTTCCGGCAGCACCGCGCTGGCCGCAGTCGGCTCCAACGGTTCCCTGATCAATCTGCTGGTGAACCTGTTCGTTGGGCTCTCGTTGGGCGCGAACGTCGTAGCTGCCCGCTGCTTTGGCGCAAAGGACGAGCACGGCATACAGGACACCGTGCACACCGCCGTGACGCTGGGCCTTACCAGCGGCGTACTGCTGGCCGTGGTGGGCTTTTTTGCCGCCCGCAGCCTGCTGGAGCTCATGAGCTGCCCGGAGGATGTCATCGACCTTTCTTCTTTGTACCTCAAGATCTACTTCATCGGCATGCCCATGAACATGCTGTACAACTTCAGCAGCGCTCTGCTGCGGGCCGTGGGCGACACCAAGCGTCCGCTGTACTGTCTGGCGGCGGCCGGTATCATCAATGTGGTGCTGAACCTTGTGTTCGTCATCGGCTTTTCCATGAGCGTGGCGGGCGTTGCGCTGGCCACCATCATCAGTGAGACAGTGTCGGCCTGCCTGGTCACCGCCATGCTGGTGCGGGAAAAGGGCGCGCTGCATCTGGACCTGCACAAGCTGGGCTTTCACGCCGGTACCCTGAAGCAGATCTTGCTCATCGGCCTGCCGGCGGGCCTGCAGAGCACCGTGTTCAGCCTCTCCAACGTCGTCATCCAGTCGGCGGTCAACTCCTTCGGCTCCATCGTCGTGGCCGGCAACTCTGCCGCTTCCAACCTCGAGGGCTTCGTCTATACCGCCATGAACGCTTTCGCCCAGGCTGCTGTCACCTTCACGAGCCAGAACATGGGCGCCCGCCGGTACGACAACCTGGACCGCGTCATGCGCAACTGCCTGCTCTGCTCCATCGTCACCGGCCTCGTGCTGGGCGGCGGTGCTTCCCTGCTGGGCGAACAGCTGCTCCACTTCTACTCCTCCGATGAGGTCGTGGTGACCGCCGGTCTGGCCCGTATGCACATCATCTGCACCACCTATCTGCTCTGCGGCGGCATGGATGTTCTGGCCAGCTGCCTGCGCGGCCGGGGCTACTCCGTCCTGCCGATGGTGGTCAGCCTCGTTGGCAGCTGCCTGCTCCGCCTCGTCTGGATCGCCACCATCTTCCGGCTGTTCCACACCACCACGATGCTTTACCTCAGCTACCCCGTCAGCTGGATCCTCACTACACTGGTGCATCTGGCCTGCCTGCTGGTGGTACGGCATAAGATGAACGAGAACCTTAAAGCTGCTGCACAGCGGTAAGCAGGCTCTTTGTCAGAGCGATACGATCGCAGTGCAAGAGCTGTTTGGCAGCGTCCTTGCCCTCTCAGGCGCTCCGCGCCAGCTCTCCCAGAGGGAGAGCCTTTGGCAGGCCGGTCAACTCTGAGCTGGCCGCCGGAAGCCTGATATAACGCAAAAAATAGTGCCCTGCTACAGAGGGCAGCAGCTACGGAACCATGTTCCTTGTCAGGCTGCTGCTAGCCTTGGTAGCAGGGCACTACTGTTTGCGATACAAATTAAGCTTTACTCGTCTAGCATGGGCTTGACCGACACGCCAGTGCCTCTCCCTTCGGGATAGGTGTCACCGAAGGTGACGGAGAGGGCCTTCGCCAGCAGATACCGGTCATAGCCGCCGTACATCTCCCGGCGGCAGACGATCTCAAAGCCGCTGGCCAGAGCGTTGTTCAGGCTGTACTGATTTTCCGGGCTGACGGTGGCCCCGATGCCCACGATGCCGGGGCGGAGCCGGGTCAGGGCTGCTTCCAGCAGCTTCCGCTGCAGGCCGTTGCCCCGGTAGTCGGGATGGACGATGGCGCTGTCCGCGTTGGCCCAGCCGTCCCACTCTTCTCGCGGGATGCCCATAAAGGCGGCATAGTTGTGCGCGTCCTGCCCGCAGTACCGCAGGATGAAGTAGGCCCCCAGCCGCCCGCCGTCCCACCCGCCGATGCACAGGTCCTCTTTCAGGTAACGGGCGATGTTTTCCAGCGTGTCGGGTACGAACTGCTCCGGGTGGGGCATCGCGGCCCGCACCTCGTTCTGCAAGGCGTAAAAGGCGGCGGCATCCTCCGGCCCGGCAGCGCGCAGGGTCATGGTGCGGCTTCCGGGCCGGCCGCACACTTTGTGCAGAAGAATTTCCATTCTTGCTCTATCCCTCCAAAATAAAATCATACTTTCCGGTTGATTCCAGTATAAATGCCGTTTGAATCATTGTCAATTTATGCTATAATATTTGCAGGAAAAGCTTTTGTGCTCAGGCACAGCTTTTTCGGAAGTCCAGGCAGGGCCGCCCTGCCCGTGTACCGGAGGAAACGAACCATGAGAGATTCCAGCTTATCCCCTTCCAGCCGCCTGGGTGGTGCTGTCATCAGCGACCGCATCGTCAGCGCTCTGCTGGAGGAACTGCGCACAGGCCGCTATGCACAGACTGACCGTCTGCCCGCCGAGGTAGACCTTGCCGCCGAACTCGGCGTCAGCCGCACCGTCATCCGCGATGCGCTGAGCGAGATGGAGCGTGCGGGTTACATCGAGCGGGTGCGCGGCATCGGCACAGTGGTCAACCGAAGTGTCCTGAACCTGCGCAGCCGATTGGACCAGAAGCTGGAGTATTACCCGCTCATCCGCAGCTTTGGCAGCTACCCCCACGCCGACGGCATCCAGATCTACCCCGTCCGCGCAGGCGAAGAGCTGGCCCGTGATTTGGCCATCGAGCCCGGCGACGATGTCATCTGCATCAAGAAGCGCATCCTCGCCGACACAACCCCCGTCATCTACTCCATCGACTACCTGCCCCGCGCCCTGTTTGGGAACCGGGACTACACCCGCATCGACCTGACCGGCGGCGTGTTCGATATCCTGGAGCAGGAATGCAACCAGCAGATCTCCTCGAATGTGGCCCACCTCAAGGCCAGCTGCGGCGACGAGGCCATCCGGGCAGCCATGCGGCTTGCCCCCGGCGAGGCCATGCTGCTGCTGGACGAAGTGTGTTTCAATCGTTTGTGCCGCCCGGTGATGCGTTCGCTGAGCTACTACACGAATTTCTTCGACTTCTCGATTCTTCGAAAGCTTCTTTGACGGAGGGAAACAAAAGAATATGCGTCATCTAATCGATCCGTTGGATTTCAGTCAGCAGGAGATCACCTCTCTGCTGGACCTGGCCGACCGCATCTGCGCCGACCCGGCTGCCTATCAGGACGTGGCCGCCCACAAAAAGCTGGCCACCCTGTTCTACGAGCCGTCCACCCGTACCCGTCTTTCGTTTGAGGCCGCGATGCTGAACCTCGGCGGACATGTCCTCGGCTTCCCGAGCGAGACCGTCTCCAGTGCATCCAAGGGCGAGAGCGTGGCCGACACCATCCGCGTCGTCTCCTGCTATGCCGACATCGTGGCCATGCGCCACCCCAAGGAGGGCGCACCGCTGCGGGCCAGCCGGTACTCCCGCATCCCTGTCATCAACGCAGGCGACGGCGGCCACCAGCACCCGACCCAGACCATGACCGACCTGATGACCATTCGCCGCCGCAAGGGCCGTCTGAACGACCTGACCATCGGCCTGTGCGGCGACCTCAAGTTTGGCCGCACCGTCCACTCCCTCATCAAGACCATGGCGCGCTGTGAGAACATCCGCTTCGTCCTCATCAGCCCCGAGGAGCTGCGTGTGCCGGACTACATCATCACCGACGTGCTCGAGGCCAACCACATCCCCTATAAGGAGACCCGCAGCCTCGAGGAGTCCATGCCCGAGCTGGACATCCTCTACATGACCCGCGTCCAGAAGGAGCGTTTCTTCAACGAGGAAGACTATGTCCGTCTGAAGAACAGCTATATCCTCACCAAAGAGAAGATGGCCCTTGCCAAGCCTGACATGGCCGTGCTCCATCCCCTGCCCCGCGTCAATGAGATCACGCTGGACGTGGACGACGACCCCCGCGCCGCCTACTTTGAGCAGGTGCAGAACGCCGTCTACATCCGCATGGCGCTGATCATGACACTGCTGGGCCTCAAGGACCCCAAGGCTGAAAAGGAGGGCAACTGAGATGCTGAACATTGATGAAATTCAGAACGGTATCGTCATCGACCATATCAAGGCAGGCACGGCCATCGGCCTGATGGACCTGCTGGGCATCAAGGGCAACCGCACCTCCAGCGTGGCCCTCATCCAGAACGCCCGCAGCCACAAGGCAGAGTCGGGCCGGAAGGACATCATCAAGGTGGAGGGCGACGCATCCTGGCTCAACCTCGACGTGCTGGCCTATCTCGACCCCGACATCAGCGTGACCGTCATCGAGAACGGCAAGGCTGTCAAGAAGGAAAAGCCCCAGCCCCCCAAGCGTCTGGTCAACATCGTGCGGTGCAAGAACCCCCGCTGCATCTCCTCCATCGAGGAAGAGTGTGACCAGATCTTCGAGCTGAGCTCCAACGGCAAGTATCGCTGCATCTACTGCGAGCAGGAGCTGCAGGTCAAGCCGGAATAACCTCCGCTGCCCCTTTTCCCCGCTCCGGAACCGCAAAAACAAACAAAAAGAACAGGCGGCTTCCTGTCCGGTTACCCGGAGGGAAGCCGCCTGTTTTGTTCCGAATGGTCTGACGAAACTTTCCGGCCCTGATACCGCACAAAGTACGGCAGTTGCCATGAGCTTATATCATGCAATTCCCCAAATGAACTGCCGGACAAGCCCCGTCAGACGCTCTGCTGCCCGGCACACGCCACCGGGACAGCCCGCAAAAGCAAAGGTTTCACAGCTGCACACGCACCGCAGCCTGACGCCACAATGCTGCAGAACCCGGAAAAGCTCCCGGCCGCAACCTCTGCCTGCACTGCCTTGCGTTCCTTTACTGGGTCCAGTATAGCAGAGTTACGCTATTGTTGCAGAGAAAATGTCATATTCTGCATCGGTAACTGTCACAACTTGCGGGTAGGCACCGCACAGGTAAAGCGAAACCAGCGGTCCCGGCAGCTGAGCGTGTACTCGCAGCGGCAGCGGTCCAGCACCTCCCGCACGTTGACAAGGCCCATGCCATGGCCCGGCTCTGCCTTGGTGGAACGCGGCAGCTCCCCATCCACCAGCTCCAGGTCCTTCTGCACCCGGTTGCGCACCGAGATGAGGTATTCTTCCTCGTTCCTGCGCGCCCGCAGGTACACCTCCGACGGTTTGGCCTGCGCCGCCGCCCGGATGGCATTGTCCAGCAGGTTGGAGATGACGATGACCAGGTCCGTGCCGCAAAAGGGCAGGTCCTTGAGGTCACACAGGTCGAAGTACAGCTCCACTCCCTGCTGCGCAGCTTCCTCATACTTGCGGCTGAGCAGGGAGTCCAGTAGTGGGTTGTGGGTGTCCAGAATGGTGGTTCCGGCGGCCACCACCTTGCTCACGCTGGAAAGGTATTCCTGTGCGCCGGTCAGGTCGCCTTGCCGGAGCAGCGCATCCAGTGCGGCAATGTGGTTGGTGAACTCATGGGTCAGGCGGCGCTGGGCGGTGTAGGAATCCAGCAGAGCCGAAGCCCGCTGCTGCTCCAGTTCGGCCTGAAAATGCAGTGCGACGCCTGCCCCTGCACCACCTGATCGTTGAACATCTGCACGATGGCCAGGTGCACCAGCACCGCAATGGTCAGGCCCACCGTCAGCATCAGGTCCAGCAGAGTGGGCACGCGGCGGTTGGAGGAGATCATGATGAAGATGTTCAGCAGCACCACGACGCCCGGGAAAAAGCTCATCAGCAATGCCTGCAGCGGGTCCAGCGCACTGCAGTGGTTCCACCGGCACAGAAAGCGTGCTACCAGAATGCCCACCAGCAAAATTGAGATCACCAGTGCCGCCAGACAGGTCCTGTAGCGCCAGACTTCACCGGGGCAGATGCCGTGGAGCCGTGCAAAGACAAAGCTGACCGTATTTTCGGTAAGCAGGCACAGAATGCCGTTGATGATGCAGGCAGACATCCGGTCCACTGCCGTGCCGCCGAACAGCAGCGCGATGACCAGCAGGTAGATGATATTGCTGACCACTGATTTGATATTGAAAAAGCCAAAACCGCACAGCACCGAGAGCGCAAGCACAGCCAGCGCCAGCAGCGCAGCCCACACACAGGGGTGACGGAACCGCCTGCCCCGGCCCAGATAGGCATAATCCACCAGAATGAACGCCGCCCACTGCGCAATGCACACCAGATGCCCCAACAGCGTCCAGATAAGGCTGTCACTCATCACCGAACTGCCCCTTCCATTCCAGATAGGCCGCGCGGACAGCCGCATACTTGCTGCGGCTGACGCTGAGCTCTACGCCGTTTTTCATCAGCACCCGGTAATTCCGGATGGCGCACACATGCTGCAGGTTGACCACATCGCTGCGGCCCACCTGCAAAAAACCATTCTGGGCCAGAATGGGCGGCAGCTCCCTCAGCTTGCCGTAAAAGGTGCAGAAATGTTCCCGCGCAATGTCCCCATACACATTGATGACCCGGCCCTCGCTCTCCAGATAATAGATCTGGTCCAGCGGGATGCGAATGTTCTCGCGGTTGTGGTGCACGGTGAGGGTCTTGGTACCGGCCTGCATCATGGACGCATAGATGTCCTCCAGACAGCTGGGCAGCTGCTTGGCGACGTCCCGTTTGAGGATGTAGCGGTAGGCGTTGACCTTGTAGCCATCCAGCGCAAAGGCCAGATAGGCCGATACATAGACCAGACAGATGTCCGGATTGCGGTGCCGGAGCTGGCCGCCCAGTGCAATGCCGTTGACCTGCGGCATGTCCACATCCAGGAATGCAATGCGGTACAGCTCCAGGTCCGGGATCGCCAACACCTGCTCCGGGTCGGAACAGACCGTAGCCTGCACCGGGATCTCGTGCGCTTCAAAGTAAGTCGCCGCATACTCCGCCACCTTCGCGCTGAAGGCGGCATCGTCGTCGCAGACAAGAATGTGCATCCGGAACTCCTTTCTGTCAGAAAAGGCTCCTCTTAACCAGATAAGAGGAGCCGCAGTTTTATGCGAAGAATTTGTCGTAGATGCCAAAGGCAAAGATGAACAGCACGATGACCGGCAGAACGTAGGTCAGGTAGCCGCGCATCCAGTCGTGCATCTTGAGGCCCTTGCCGGTGTTGACTTCCTTTTTGTAGTTGTCCCAGCCCCAGCCGTACTTGGTGACGCAGAACAGCAGGTACACCAGACTGCCCAGCGGCAGGAACAGGTTGCTGACCAGGAAGTCCTCAAAGTCCAGCACGGCACCGCCGAACACGGCAAAGCCGTCCCAGGCCCAGAGGTTATAGCCCAGCACACAGGGCATGGACAGCAGGATGATGAGCACAAGGTTCACCAGACTGGACTTTTTGCGACTGCAACCGGTCAGTTCCATGCCGCAGCAGATGATATTTTCGAACACTGCCAGCACGGTGGACATGGCTGCAAAGGCCATGAACAAAAAGAACAGGCTGCCCCACAGCCGCCCCATGGACATATTGGCAAAGATGTTGGGCAGGGTGATAAAGATCAGGCTGGGGC
>ERZ824575.2976-NODE-2976-length-12387-cov-2.703454_pt1 | contig 12387 bp, 18 predicted proteins | sample MGYA00519470_ERZ824575 | MGnify/ENA primary metagenome ERZ824575 (study PRJEB31778, sample SAMEA3449170) | human gut metagenome | biome: human gut; feature: human-associated habitat; material: faeces | place: United Kingdom | collected 2010/2012 ...
GGTTCGACGCCCGCATCCGCCCCGAGGCCCTTACCCTGGCCGATTTTGCAAAGATCCAGCAGGCCCTTGCCTGACCGGACTGCAAACAGAAAGCCCTGCCGCTTGATTTTCAGCGGCAGGGCTTTTATGCTGTCGGTTATTGCGGCTGCTCCGCAGACGGTTCGTAACGGAAGCGCTGCAGGGTCTGCTCCAGTGCGTTCAGGTCTACTGGCTTGGACAGGTGGGCGTTCATGCCGGCGTCCAGGCTCTTTTTGACGTCCTCGGCAAAGGCGTTGGCTGTCATGGCGATGATGGGAATGGTCCGGCCCAGCGGGTTTGCACCGCTGCGGATCATCCGGGTGGCTTCGTAGCCGTCCATGCCGGGCATCTGCACGTCCATCAGGATGGCGTCGTACTCGCCGGGGGCCACGGTCCGGAATCTCTCCACGACCTCGGCACCGTCGCGGCAGATGGTGCAGGAAGCGCCCCGCATCTCCAGCAGGGACTGCAGGATCTCGGCGTTGATCTCGTTGTCCTCGGCGCAGAGGAAGCGCATCCCGTGCAGCGACGGGCTGTCCTGCGCCGGGGCAGGGCAGACGGCGGGTGCTGCCTGCACCGTTTCTTCGCAGATCTTGAAGTCCAGCACCACCTCGAAGCGGGTGCCCTTGCCCAGCTGGCTTTGCAGCGTGATGACACCGCCCATCATGTCCACGATGTTCTTGGTGATGGCCATGCCCAGGCCGGTGCCCTGCACCTTGTTGGTCACCGAATTCTCGGCCCGGCTGAAGGACTCGTAAATGTGCTTCTGGAACGCTTCGCTCATGCCGATGCCGTTGTCGGTAACGGTGAACTTGTAGCGGGCATAGTGGCCGCTGCGGAGGATCTCCTCCACATTCAGCGAGATGCTGCCGCCATGGCCGGTGTACTTGACCGCATTGGACAGGATGTTGAGCAGTACCTGCCGCAGGCGGGTGGCGTCGCCTTCCACATTCTCGTGGAGCAGGTCGTGGACCTGTACGGTGAACTGCTGGTCCCGCAGCACGGCCTGCTGGCGGATCACGCTGTCCACCTGCGCGATCTGCTCGGCCATGCGGAAGGGCTGGATGTTCAGGGTGGCCTTGCCACTTTCGATCTTGCTCATGTCCAGGATCTCGTTGATGAGGTTCAGCAGATGCCAGCTGGCGGTCTTCAACTTGTCAATGTAGCCCTGCAGCTTGCCCGGGTTTTGCAGGTCGTTTTCCATCAGGCTGGCCAGGCCCACGATGGCGTTCATCGGGGTACGGATGTCGTGAGACACGTTGCTCAGGAAGGTGGTCTTGGCCGAGCTGGCGCTCTCCGCCTGCTGCAGGGCCGCCCGCAGCTCTCGCTGGCTTTCCTGCAATTTCTGGTTCAGCTTCCGGGCCTGCCGGGCGGCTTCCTTGGCGTTTGCCTCAGCGATGCGCGACCGGCGCAGCGAGACAAGGATGACCGCCAGGATCATCCCGAAGAAGGTGATCAGCATCACGGAGACGACAAGAAAATTATCCTTTACAAAGTCGGTCACGGTCACCTTTTCCAGCGAGGCCTCGTACATGGGCAGCGCACCCGTCAGCATGGAGGCCGGGATCGTGCGTAGGGTCTTGTTCAGAATCGACATCAGGGTGATATCTCCGCGTGCCACGGCAAAAGAGACATTGCCGTCCTGCGTGAGGAAAACGCTGTGGAGCCTTTTGTCCTCACGGTACTTCGCGACCTCGCCGGATTCGGCAAGCAGGCAGTCGTTTTCGCCGCTGCGCATGGCTGCCTCGGCATCCTTCAGGGAATTGTACTCGACGATGTTCCAGTCCGGATAGTAGTAAGAAACGTACCATTTCAGCAGCAGGTCATCCTTCAGCAGAGCAACGGTGTTCGCATGGTTCTCGTTGAAGGAATTCTGCGCTGTGACTGCCGCCATGTTCAGGGTCAGGACCGTGTTGGACAGAACGAAGTTGTTCTCTTCCGCTACATAGGGGTTCTGGGCAAAATGGAAGATGAGGTCGATCTGGCCGTCTTTCAAGGCCTGGATCTCCTCTTCCATGGAATCATACCCGACCAGTGAAAAATCCAGCTTCTGGTTGCTGATGCTGTCGGATGCAAAGGTGATGTAGTCGTTGATCACTCCCACCAGCTGTCCGCTCTCCGGCACATAGGTACTGATGCCGGCATCGCTGGTCAGAAAACCGATCCGGATGTCTCCATGCTGCGTGACCCAGTCCTGTTCCTCGCTGGACAGCACAGGCGTATAGGAGGCAGAAAGATACCGCTGGTACAGCTCGTCAGCGTAAAACGGCTTGTCGAATTCCATCTTGCGCATGGCGTGATCCAGTTCTTCCTTCAGGTCCTGCCGGGTCCTGCTGATGGCAAAGTAGATGTCGGAGCCGCCGGTCTGGGCAATGGCAGACATGCCGTATTCCACCCAGCCAGGCGTCTCGGTGGAAATGACGCAGTCGATCTCGCGGCCCTGCGCCTGCTGCTTGCCCTGCTCGAAGCTGTTGGACCACACATATTGCAGATGCAGGCCGTGATCCTCCTTCCACTGATAGAACTGGGCGGCCTGCACGCTGGTTTTCAGCAGGGCGATGCGTTTGCCGTTCAGAGTGCGCAGGTCTGAGGCCGAAATGTCCGTGTGGGCCAGGTCGGCATACAGATAATAGATTTCCCGGCCCATCGGCAGCTCACTGAACAGCATGTCCTGTGCACGGTCCTCGGTGTAGGAAACACCAGCCATCAGGTCGATCTCGCCGTTTTTCATCATCTGGAGCAGCTCCGACCAGCCGGCCTTGACGTATTCGTAAGTCCAGCCGGTGTATGCCGCGACCGACTGCTCGTATTCGTAGGCATAGCCGCTGCGCTCGCCGTTCTTGCCCGTGATATTGTAGGCGTCCTCATACCAGCCCACACGCACCACTTTTGACGCGGCTCCCGCTGCGTGTGCAGGAAGCGGCAGCAGCGCAAGCAGGCACGCCAGCGCTGCCAGAAGGCAGGCCCATCGGCGCAGATTCACCCTGATCTGACACATAAACAACTCTCCTCACAGAAATCCTCTGGGTTTGTCCGCCGTCAAGGCTGCTGCCGCAGGCGCCGCACCGGGAAGCAGACGGCATTTCTACATAATATCCCAATTTAATTATAGCGCTGCAAACCCCGCCTTGCAAGCGGTTTTATCGGTTTGATACGGCCAAAACGCTGCCGGCGGGGCGCTGTGCCTGCAGCCCGCACCGGCGCGGCATGGCTCTGCCTGCCGGAACATGCCTGCTGCTGCACAGCCCGGGAAACGAACCGTTGAACGAACAGGAAAAAAGTGCTCACGCTGCCCGACGCTTCCCATCCGAGAACACGAGTGGATATTGACAATTTGCGTGGTTTCTGCTATCCTATAAACCAGTGATTTGTCACAGGCAGAAGGCATTATCAATCGGCAGACCGCCCTTCGGAAAACAATAAAATAAGCTGGTGTGGCGCAATGGCAGCGCAACTGATTTGTAATCAGTGGGTTGCAGGTTCAACTCCTGTCACCAGCTCCAAAAAATAACGCATAGACGATGAAAGCAATTCGCCTATGCGTTATTTTTTTGTGAAAAAGTGATGTAAAATGACCTGAAACGGTGTGATAAACCACCAAATAAGCTACCACGAAACTTTGCTTAGTCTTCCTCGTTTTCACGTTCTTCAAAAAGGCTTTCAGCTTTTTTCATCTCATCGGTGAGAAATTTCTGACGGTGAGCAACGTAATATCTTGCAGTGGTGGAAAAATTTGTGTGTCCCATAATCTTTTTTGTTGCAGTAGGCGCCACATTTGCTTCAACGAGAAGGGTAGTTGCAGTGCGGCGCAAGGCGTGGGGAGTAATGCGGTCTCTAATCGGAGTGTCAGCTTGGTTTATTCCAAGATCAAGCATCAGCTTACGGAAAGAATGCTCAACATTGTTTTTGTCCTTTTTGTTTCCGCTTTCAGTGGGAAGAAGATATTTTTCTCCGATGCTCAGCAACATCCATTCTGCAAGAATATTCTTGATCGGGTTTAAGATAGGAATAAAGCGCCCCTTTCCAGCAGCAGTTTTTTCGCCACCGGTCAGATTGCCGTTTTCTAAATCAACATTATCTCTAGGCAAAGAAAGAAGCTCGTCAATTCTCATTCCGGTGTATAAAAGAACCATTGCGATCTGCGCCGTTAAGTGCATTCCGTTTCTAGGATCGTCTGCAACGGCTCGGATTTTAGCTGTCTCATCCGGCGTAAGAATCCTTTCTTTTGGGCCGGGCGCTGGCGGCAGTTCTAACCCATCAGCATAGTTTTGGTTGATAATATCTTGCTTCATGGCATATATGCATAACTGCCGAAATAAACCTTTTTGCTTTTCGCATAGGCTTCTGGATTTCCCGTCTGCGGAAAGTTCATCGATAACTTTTTGATAATCTTCCGTTTTAAGAGTGCGTACTTCGACGTTCCAAAGTTTTTCAGCTTTGCTGTAAGCTCTTACATACCCGTCTTTTGTATCCTCACCGATGCTACTAAAGTGCGTAGCGCTCCATCTTCCGTAGATCTCCGCAAAAGTGGATTTTAAGCGCTCTGCAGGTGTCCTCTGAGCATTGTAAGTATCCAGGGCCTGAATGGCTTCCCCGGGAGATGCATAGTGTCCAAGAACTGTTTTGCCTCCATCCTCCGATGGAACAACGGCAACATACGGTTTGCTTCTATTTCCGTCAGCCTTTTTATACACGCTGCCGCTGCCCTTTGGACGGCGGCGCTTTTTTCTTTGCTGCGGAGCGGCTTCCGGCTGTTTCTTTCCGCACCACGGACAAAAAGAAGCACCATCCGGGATCTCCTTCCGGCAGCATGGTCTCACGCATTTCATGGCTTACTCCTTTTTCTGCCCGATATATCCGAAGGCACCATTTTCGGCAGCAGCCCTTCCGGCCTTGTAGTTGATCTTCAGGTCTTCAATGGGAGGGTGTGGAGCGTCCGGGCATGGATCTAGGCCCATGCTCTGGGCAAAGTTGTATTGGTCGATGATTGTCCCGCACACGCTGACCCGGTTATTCAGGGGGCAGTGGAGGTTTGCAGCTATCTCCGATATGACAGCAGGCGGGCTGCTGCCGTGACTGCCCTTCAGTATGAAGAGAAGCAGCTTTTTCGTCAGTGGCGGCAGGCTTACCACGAGACGGCGCAGCTCCGTGTTTAACTCATCGTCGGCCTTGCTGTCATCCGGCACTTTGTACAGATCCGGGTGAATCATCTCCATGAACATAGATATGGGCGACACGCCACACGCCGTGCACCAGTCCATGATTTCGTCACTGTCCGGGCTGGTGCATCCTTTTTCCCAGCTCTGCACGGTGCGCTCTCCTTTTTCGATGCGCCTTGCGATCTCCGCTTGGCTCAGGCCAGCAGACACCCGTGCTTTTGCAAGTGCTTTCCCGATTTGGCTCGCCGTAAAATAACTCATACTTTCACCCCCATAAAACCAGTGTGTTTTTAACAAAAAATGGCGCAGAAAAAGTCTGCGCCATTCGACAAATTTTATCCGTATTTTGTTTTCCAACGGCGCATGGTAAAATCTGGATTATAAATCGTAGATGTGCACAAAAGAAAGGAGAAACGCAAAATGGATTTTGAGCAAAGAAGCAGTAAAGAGGTTGAAATGACCATCATCGACGGAATGCCCGCCAGCATCCTGACCGGCACCGACCACACCCCTGCACCCTGGGAGGAATGAGTTATGAAAAAGCTGTCACACTTTCGCACCCATGCCCGTGCCCTGCTGGCCTGCTATTTGGATATGACCCCGGAGCAGCAGCGCCTTGCTCGCGCTTACATTCAAGATAAGGCCCTGCCGGAGGTGCAAGCCCTGCGTAACGCAGCCGGTACGCCCGGCGGGGCGCTGGCTGCTGACCTGTTGCAAAATTTGCAACAACCTTGCAACCGCGAATAACAACGTGCATTTTTTGCACATTGCTCGTGCATGTCGCGCGTATCGTGCAAATACGCATTTTTTTGTGGATTTTTCCACCGAAAACAATGCTCGAATGGGGATTGACGTCAACAACCAACGGTTTTATAATATGGTTGTGAACAGGTTTACAGGCCAAGCAACTGAGATTTCTTTGCGTTGTACTCCGCTTCCGTGATGGCCCCCATATCCAGTAGCTGCTTAAACTTCAAAAGTTCATCGGCGGAGCAGGGGGCAGCCGGAGCAGTGCCCTGCGGCTGTTCTGGAGAGCCTTTGCAACTCTTGAGAAACGCAGTCATTCCGCCGGGATAAACCGTTGTCGGCAGACTGGTTTCTCCAAGAGGGAGCGTAAAACGGATGGAAACGTTTTCTTTGCTGTGGCTGCCTTTGCGGGTCTCTGTTTTGGCGGTAGCAGCGCCCACGATCGCACCCACAGGACCGGCAACGGCTGCACCGATCACGGCACGGCCGATACCGCCCTTGGTCTCTGTCACCGTCAGATCGTCTGGCGCGTCAGATTCGTAACCGGCAACTTCATCAAAGCTGTAGATCATGCGAGGGCCTTTATCACCGCTGCGGTGTCCAATGCAAAACAGCCGGTTGGGTTTGTCAATCGACACAAAGAGCGCGTCACCATCATAGATAGAATCGGTTTCTTTGAACACTTTCCGACGCTGTTCCAGTGTAACCCAGTAGTCCGCAAGGGCAGCTGTCGGTTGCTTTGCTGCCCGGATGCCCAATTTTGAAAAGAAAAAGTTGCTGCAGCTGGCGCAAATCAAGCTGTCAGCGCTTTTTTCACGGTTCAGCAGACCCAGCTTGCCGCCGCAGACCGGACAGGTATTTGCCATGATTACACCTCATCTTTTGATTTTATAAAATTCTGCATTTTGTCAAAACGCAAAACCACACAACCCATCATTGAATTTGTAATTCGTTCATCCGAAAAAGAATCTTTCCACTTTTGAATAGAGTTTGCTTTTCCCTTTTGAGTTTTCAAAGTCAGGAGTTTTTCCAGCTGCTTGATATAAGAATTTTCGACAACAACCTCAAAAAGGTCAACGAGAGAAAATTTCATCATGTTATAAAGCTCAGTAGGGCTAAAATCAAATTTGAACCCCATTTTCTCATACTTCTTGAGCTCATCGAGCGTATCAAGAATCATATCATATCTTGAAAATAGAACATCGATATCCGAAGTTCTCTCTATCACTAGAAAAGAGTCCAAAACCTTCCGTATCCGTTCCGATATTGTTTCTTCCGGGAAATCCACAAATTCCTCCCCGGTGTCAGGGTCGATTAAAACAACGGGCTCTGGTGATTTGCTCCACTTAGCGTTCGGGCGCACAAAATGCAACGACTCTTGGACTTCGGGATCATCTTTTTTCTTGAAGACCGCATTGATAACCCGCGTGATATTTTTCCGAAATCCAACATTCCATATCACGGGAACCACCTCACACATATTAAATTTTACATCACATAGGAGGCATCAGAATGAACACCACAGACCGACAAGGCTACATTGACGCAATTATCAAACTGCTGGAAAAGGCAGACCCGCACAAGCTGCGCCTGGTCTGGGTTTACGCCAGCAAGCTGATTAAATAAATCAAGGTAGCAAAAGAAGGGGAACCCTTACGGGTTTCCCTCTTTTTTTTGCAGCTTTTCAGCCATCCGCTCCAAAAGCTTCCAGTCCTCGGGCTCCAGCTCTGCCAGCATCTCCACAAACCGGCGTTTGAAATCGTCGACATCATTTTCGGTGATGTCACCGAGAAAGGCGGCAATTTTTTCTGATCGGGTGATCTGGTTGAACATCTCCCCTTCACCCGTGCGCAGCCACGTCTCATTGACGTTAAACTCGCGGCAGATGTCGGAAATTGTTCTGTCGCTGGGGACTCGTGTACCGCTTTCGATCATCCACATAAAGTTACGGGATAGACCTACTTGCTCTGCAAACTTCTCTTGCGTAAGGCCTAAGCTCTTGCGGACAAGCGCGATTCGTTCGTTCATTTACTTGCCCTCCTTACGCTTCATATTATAGTGCAAAATTCTAACTATGTCAACTTATTTTTGAAAAAAATCCGAAAAAATGCTTGCAAAATCTAACTGTGTGTGCTATACTAATCTCACAAGGTTAGCAAGTGAAAGCAAACAGGAGGACAAAAACATGAATGCACTTTCTATTAACATCCCGGCAAACTTCGCCGCAGATTGCAATAACACCCTCAAGCGGTACAACGCCGCCCAGACCGACGCCGAGCGCCGTGCGGTGCTTGACCGCCAGACGGTGCAGGGCCTGTGGTGGGCGATCAAGTTCGTCAGCCAGCTCCAGACCGCTTGCATGAGCGAGAAAGAGCTGAAGCACGCGATCCGTCTCACCCACTTCCGCGGCACTGTGTGCCCGGCATTTCAGGCTTGAGAGGGAAATCTATTGACCCACCTGATGATGACCCTGTGGCAAGGGTCGAAACCACCCGGCAGCCAGCCGGGCAAGGTCGTGGGTGCCAACCACAGAAGGAGTTGATTTTATGGCAAAGGCAAAGAAGAACCGCACCGATCTGGCTGCAGAGCGGTACAGCATCCCCATTGACGGGGCCCACGCTGCGGACGCTTTGGTCAACGAGCTGTTTGACTCGCTGGACCCCCGGGACAAGCAGACTCTGCTCTGGATGGGCATGGGCATGGCAGCGGTACGCAAGAACGACCGCCAGAACCAGCAGGACGGGGTGGCGTAATGGGAGGAAAGGACATGGACGATCTGAAAACACTGATTCCAGTTAGCTACGATAACCCGGAGCGCCCCACGGTGAGCGGCCGGGAGCTGCACGACTTCTTAGAAGTCACGACCCGGTACAACGATTGGTTTAACCGTATGACCGAGTATGGTTTCACTGAGGGCGAGGACTATTACTCATTTTTGAGTAATAGGTCTGACGGTCTGGCAGGCAAACCCCGCACCGACCACCAGCTCACCATCCCAATGGCCAAAGAGCTGTGCATGATCCAGCGCAACGAGCGTGGCAAGCAGGCACGGCAGTATTTCTTGGCTATTGAAGCCCAGTGGAACAGCCCGGAAGCGGTCATGCGCCGGGCGGTGCTCATCGCAGACCGCAAAGTGAAAGAGCTGCAAAGCGTGAACCGCAGCCTGCTGGCCGAGAACAACGACCTGAAGCCAGATGCAGAGTATGCCCGGGCGGTGTGCGTGGGCAAAAACTGCCGCACCACTACCACCCTTGCCAAGGATTACGGCCTGAGTGCCGAGAAACTCAACAGCATCCTTCACGGCCTGAAGATCCAGTACAAGACCAGCGACGGCCAGTGGGTGCTATACGCAAAGTATAGCGGAAAAGGTTACACCAAAAACCGCAAATCCACGCCGTTCCAGCACAAGAGCACCGGCGAGTGGGACACCAAGAACACCACCGTATGGACGGAAGCGGGCCAGCGGTTCATTTATGAGCAGCTCAAGGCCATTGGCCTGACGCCCAGCATCGACCACAAAGAGAATGTGGAACAGACCACGTTTGAAAGGGGTGCGTAACATGACGCTGAACCGCATGGACGATAAAGGAGGAGCAAGCATGAAAAAAGCTATTGTTGGCGTAGCGTCCGTATTGGCAAGCGCTTTGCTGATGGCCGGATGCAATAAGCAGGTCATCGATTTGACTTATGAATACAGCTGGGCACAGCTGAAAATGCCCGACGGAACGATTGTCGAGGGAAAGTTGAACAGTTGGGACGATTACGAGGGCGACCAGCTGCAGGTGAAAATTGACGGTGTGACCTATCTGGTTCATTCGTCAAATGTTGTGCTGCGGCATTGATAGAAAGGAGGACGCCCATGAGTGAAAAGATCATCGCCTACAAGGCCATGAACAAAAATATGCAGTGCCGTGGCAAGCAGTATGAGGTGGGCAAGACCTACCATGAGGACAAGGCCGACTGCTGCCACGCTGGTATGCACGCCTGCGAGAACCCGCTGGACGTGCTGCACTACTACCCGTTGAAGGATAGCCCACGCTTTTTTGAGGTAGAGTGCGGCGGGAGCGTGGATAAAAGCGAAGATGACAGTAAACTGGCCTGCACTGAGCTCACGGTGAAAGGTGAGGTGAATTTTGCAGGGCTGGTAAAAGCTACGGTGAATGCCGTTTTTAATCGGGTGAAGGGCAAAGAACCTTTTTCCAGCGGCGATTGCAGCACGGCGGGTTCCAGCGGCAATTGCAGCACGGCGGCAGCCACTGGGGTTTATTGCAGCGCAAAAGCAGACGGAAAAGATAGCATTGCCGTTGTAAACGGTGCTTGCGGTAAGGCGCGCGGCGCACTGGGCTGCTATTTGGTGCTGACCGAGTACGATGATGACGGCCACATGATCTGTGCCAAAATGGCCCGCGTAGACGGTTCCGCCATCAGAGAAAACGTTTACTATACCCTCAAAAATGGTGAGTTTGTGGAGGTCAAGCCTTGAAGAAGCACTGCAACAAGCGCTGGCTTGAACAGCGCTGGGATGCAAGGCAGCCGGAGCGGTTGGAGCACATCCGGCTGAAGCAGCAGCTGAGAGCAAAAAAGGAGGTGGACGATAATGCGGCCAAGCATCGGGATCGCAGAGTGCTGCCAGATCATGCGGGACAATAACATTTCGGTGAGCGAGCCGATCTTTGCCGGTATGATTCAGGCCGGCAGCTTCCCGGCATGGGCGGTTCCGTCTATTGACACCAAAAGCGCCGCCCCGCTGATCTCACGCGCCGGATTTATGGCGTGGATGAAGGATTTCTACAAACTTGAGAAGATCTACACAAAGGAGGACCCGAAAGAATGAAACTCAAATCTACTACTTACTACTGGCTGGCTGTCATTTTTGGCGGCGTTGGAATGGGCACAGCTATGGGCGCGGAGGGCACCGCGCAGACCACCGGATACATCTCCGGCACGCTGTTTGCGGTGTCGCTGGTGCTGATTCTGGTCGCTGTTCTGCTGGCTCGTCTGGGCTTTGCCGCAGAGGACATGGAGAGAGCCGCAAAACGGCGCAAGTACGGACAAGCTCAAAGGGTGCTGAGTCTCGCCGCCCATCACCACAAAAATAACATAAAACAGGAGGTTTTACAAGTGGCACTTTTGAGAATTTACGATGTGGAGCAAGAGCCTCCAGCGCTTGTTTCGCAGCAGCAATTTCCGGTTACTTCGGATGCAATTGTGATTGCCGATGAACTGGCAAAGAGAAAGCCCGAACGGCTGTACAGGGTGTTTGACGCCGATATGAACGTTGTGTATGCGAGGTGAATATTTATGCAAGAAGAATTGACCGTCCGGGTGGAGCACCCGGAACTGCCCGCGATCCGGTGGAATGAAGCTGAGGTGCAGCAGAACTTGACCGAGATGCTGGCCGCCTACACCGGCCGCGTCTACACCCCGGACACCATCAAGGATGCCAAGGCCGACCGCGCCGCCGTGAACAAGCTGGACAAGCAACTCAGTGATGCCGCCCGAAGCGCAAAGGCCTTTTACATGAAGCCGTTGGAAGAGTTCTTGCAGAGCGCCAAGCAGATGCAGGGCCAGTGCAAGGCCGTCTCCGGTGCCATTGACCAGCAGGTCAAGGCGGTGGAAGAAGCCGAACGGCAGGACAAGGCCGACGCCCTGCGGACTGTCTATGCGGACTGCATCGGCGAGCTGCGGGAGATGATCCCGTTTGACCGCCTGCTGGTGCCCCAGTGGCTCAACAAGACCTATGATCTGGAAAAGGCCAGCCGGGAGCTGCGCAAGAGCGTGGAGACCCGGCGGGAGGAGCTGCGGCTCATCCGGGAGAACTGCGGCGAGGACACCGAAGCCTGCACCACCGAGTATCTGCGTGAACTGAATCTGAACGCCGCCCTCGTGGAGCACAGCCGCCGCCAGAATGCCCGGGACGCCCAGCGCCGCGCAGAGGCCGAAAGAATGGCCGCAGAGCGTGCGCAGGCCACCGCTCCGGTCGTTATCCCTCCGACCGATGAAGAACGCCAGATCGCCGCAGAAGCGTTCCAAACGGCGCAGGCCAATGCAGCCATCACGCCGGATGGCAGGTTGGATTTCAGCATGCTTCAGAAATTCGCAGATCCTGAACAGCAGGAGGCTCCGGTCCGCAAGAAATACAGCTTCTGGGTAGAGTTCACCCGGGAGGACATCGCGTGGTTCAAGCAGGGAGCCGCAGAGCGCGGCTTCCGCTATGGTTCGATCAAATAATTTTGGAGGTACTTACTTATGGCACTTACTCGTCCCGGCGCACCCGCGCCTACTTCGTCCGTTTCCAACGCACAGTCTCTGGCAAACCGTTCCGCTCAGAATGCCAACCGTGCAGGCAACACCGCTATGCAGGCCGCATCACCGTCCGTTCCTGTGGAGATCACCGCTTCCGATGGTCAGCACTTCACTGTGAGTTTTGAAGACGTGCGCAACTTCATCTGCCCCAAAGCCA
>ERZ824575.2980-NODE-2980-length-12379-cov-15.358893_pt1 | contig 12379 bp, 10 predicted proteins | sample MGYA00519470_ERZ824575 | MGnify/ENA primary metagenome ERZ824575 (study PRJEB31778, sample SAMEA3449170) | human gut metagenome | biome: human gut; feature: human-associated habitat; material: faeces | place: United Kingdom | collected 2010/2012 ...
AGTAACCAAGTCAATGAAGATAGTTTTATACCAAATAAAATAGGACTAACTTTTTGACTCATTTAATTTTTTTTTAATGTTTTAAGAACTTTAACTTTATGTTTACAAAATTTACGTGTAAAAATATATTGACCTAATTTTGTACCAATCATATCTTCTGTTATTTTTATTTTTTTATAAGTATTACCATTATAAACATAAATAATTTTATCTAAAAATTCAGGTAATATGATTGTATTACGTTTAGTAGTTTTTAATATTTTTTTATTTAAAATAATTTGATTATATAAATTTAAATCGTAATTTCTTAAATTTTTATTCATGATTTTTTATTTTCACAGTTTTTTTACCTTTTGTAATACGACCCCAAGGTGTTACAGACACACGACCACCAGAAGTTTTACCTTCACCACCACCTAAAGGATGATCTATAGGATTCATAGCTACACCTCTAACAGTAGGGCGTATATTTAAATTTCTAATTCTACCTGCTTTTTTATAATTATATAAATCATGATATTGATTAGACAATTTACCTATAGTAGCATTACACATTAATGGTATTTTTTTTATACGTTTATTATTTAATTTAATATATGCAAAACCATTAATATCTGAATCTTTTTTAATAATATAAGCAAAATTACCAGCACTTCTTATAAGTGTACTACCTTTATTATATATTGTTTCAATATTATGAATTGGAATATTTAACGGAATATTATATAAAGGCATAGTATAACCTACTTTTATTTCTCTAGTTTTTAAAATATCTTCTAAAGTATAAGTAAAAATAATATCATTTTTTTGTAAAAATTGTGGTGCTAAAATATTAAAATATTTTTTTGATAAAGAATTATAACATAATGCAATATAACAAGATCTATTTGGATCATATTGTATTTCTATTACATGACCTTGTTTATTTTTATGTTTAAAGTCTATAATTCTATAATTAATCTTATTACCACCACCTTTATGATATACAGTAATTTTACCACGGAAATTTCTGCCACTTTTTTTATTTAAACCTTTTTTTAAATAATTATATTTTTTTATATTTAACATGTTAGTATATACAATTATATTATTATATACATATATGTATATGATAACAATGTATATTAATAATAATATCTTTAATTTTAAAAATAAAAAATTAATTTTAATTTTAAATAAAATATATGGTATAAATATTGAACAAGCAAAATACATACTTAAGAATTTAGGTATAAATACTAATATTTCTATAAATGATTTAACACAAACAATGTTAAAACAAATTAATAATTTTCTTAATAAAAATTATATTATAAATAAAGATTTACAATATAAAATAAATAATAATATCAAATCAAAAACATTAATAAATACATATAGAGGTTTTAGATTAAAAAATAAATTACCAAGTCACGGTCAAAATACACATTCCAATGGTAAAACAGCAAAAAAAATAAACTAAGTAACTATTAAAAAATATATCCACTCTCTTAGCTATTTAAGTGTACGAGGACTTGAACCCCGAATCCACCGATTAAAAGTCGGTTGCTTTATCCAATTAAGCTATGCACTCTTATTATTTGATTTCGAACAGATTCGAACTGTTGACATGAAAAACCATTTTGGATTTACAGTCCAACGCTTTAGACCAACTGAGCTACGAAATCATTTTATAAATTTAACAAAAAATTAGTACTTATTAGCAATCTACATTAAGCCTATCAAAGTAATCATCTCTTACTTTTTTTTTAGAAAATACGAAAAAAAGCTTCATACTTATATTTATTCAGTATTTATCTTTCATTGATTTAGCTACTAAACAATACTTTTATTCCAAAAATAAAAATAACTTATATACCATTGATCAATCTAATTCGGTCCTCTCGTACTAGAATTATTATTTTCATCTTTTCTTTATTATATGGCAGATAGGGACAAAACTGTCTCACGACGTTTTAAACCCAGCTCACGTACCACTTTAATTGGCGAACAGCCAAACCCTTAGAACCTTCTTCAGCTCTAGGATGTGATGAGCCGACATCGAGGTGCCAAACAATTCCGTCGATATGATCTCTAGAGAATTATAAGCCTGTTATCCCCAGCGTACCTTTTATCCATTGATCGATAACCTTTCCATAAAGAATTACCGGGTCACTATGATCAACTTTCGTTTCTGTTTGATTTGTCAATCTTACAGTCAAGCAAATTTAAGCCATTACACATAAATAATTATTACAATAATAATTATTAATTTACCTTTATATTTCTCCGTTACTTTTTAGGAGAAAACCACCCCAGTTAAACTACCAATCTTATAAATGTCCTTTATATATTATCTATAAAGTTAGTTATTAATAATAAAACGGGTGGTATTTCATTGATGTTTAAAATTAAATTTAAACTCCCACCTATTCTACACTATTTTATAAAAATAATCAATAAAAGAATGTAGTAAAGGTGCATGGGGTCTTCCCGTCTAACCATATATAATTCGCATCTTCACGAATATTTCAATTTCACAAAGCTCATAGTGGAGACAGTAGGGAAGTCGTTACACCATTCATGCACGTCAATAATTAGTTGACAAGGAATTTCGCTACCTTAGGACCATCAGAGTTATGGCCGCCGATTACTGCTGCTTATATTAAAAATATTTATCTTTAAATTTAGCTACACAGTTCCTGGCAGGTGTCAGACCTTATACATCATCTTTTGATTTAGCAAAGTCCTATGTTTTTATTAAACAGTCGCTACCCTCTTTTATATTATTTTATTAAAAAAATACTTTAATAAAAACCTTTTATCCCGAAGTTACAAGGTTAATTTGCCGAGTTCCTTCACTATGATTCACTTTATCGTCTTAGTATACTCTACTTATTCACCTGTGTTGGTTTTAGTACGGTTTCATATAATTTTTTTTTTAATTCAAATAATTTTTTGTATTTAAAAATTATTTAAAGTTTAATTAAATCTAAATCTCATCAAATACAGTTTTCGCTTTATTTTTAGAGACCGTATTACTTAATAATGTTTAACAAATATATATTAAAAACCTTGAATTTTCGACGATAATATTTAATTACCTATTTTATATTATTTATACTACTCATACCAGTATTATCACTTCTGATACATTAACAAATTTTTCAATTTGTCTTTTAGCATACAGAACGTTCTGTTACCATTTAAATAATAAATTTAAATTTGCTATTTCGGTATATTTCTTCAAATCTCCATACATCGTTAGAAATTTTAAATTAAACTAATGAGCTTTTACGCTTTCTTTAAAGAATGGCTGCTTCTGAACCTAACTCTTAGTTATTATTATTCAAAATCTCTTTTCTTATGAAAAAACAAATAATTTAAAGACCTTAATAAACAATCTGGGCTGTTTCCCTCTCGACCTACAACCTTAGCATTATAAGTCCGATTGTTAAAATATTTTTTTGTATTTGAAGTTTCCTTAAAATTGGTAAAGCTTTATGGGCAACCCTCTTTTATCGATATCTCTACCCCAAAAAAATAATTTTAACACTTTACGTAAATAGATTTCACAGAAAACCAGCTATCACCAAGTTTGATTAGCCTTTCACCCCTAATCACAAATCTTCCCAGCCTTATGCAACAGGCACGAGTTCAGTCCTCAAAAATAAATTAATATTTTTTCAACTTGTTCATAATTAGATCACTTGGTTTCGGGTCTTATTTATATAACTCAAATACATTCTATTCAAATTCGCTTTCACTAAGTCTACATCTTTAAATTTAAACTTGCTATATAAATAAACTTACTGGTCCATTATACAAAAGGTACATTGTCACTTTTTTACAAAGCTCCAATTGATAAAAGCATTAGATTTCAAGATCTATTTCAATTTCGTAAGTTCTTTTTCACCTTTCCTTCACAGTACTTGTTCACTATCGATCATTCACTATATTTAGGCTTAAAGGATGGTTCCCTTATCTTCAAACAAAATTACACCTATTTCGTTTTACTCAATAAATAATATTTTTTAATCTATATACTGGAATAAAAACCATCTTTGTTTTTATATAAATAGAATTATATTATTTAATAGCCTATTCCATTTTCGCTCGCCACTACTTACAGAATTTCGTTTGATATTTATTCTTTTAGCTACTAAGATGTTTCAATTCACTAAATTTATTTCATTTTATTCAAAAAAAGTTTTCTTTTAGGAAATTTAAAAATCATAAAAACAATTCATTTTAAATTTTCGTTTAATAACGTCCTGAATGTAGTAAATGTCAAGGTATCCGTCTAATGCTCTTTTATATATTTATAAAAAATTTCAAAGTTAGGAATCGAACCTAAATAACAAACCCATGAAATTTGATAGTAACCATACACTTTGAATTTGTTTTATTTATCAAATTAAAAAAAAAAATTTTAAATTCCAACCGCATGTTCCCATACGGTTACCTTGTTACGACTTCATTAAAATCATAAATTAAAATTTAATTATATTTATATAAGTTCTAATTATATAAACTTTTCATTATATAAAATAAAAAAAAATAAATAAAATTTCAATCAAAACTTACTTCTTTAATGTGACGGGCGGTGTGTACAGAGCTCAAGTACTATATTCACCGTAACATACTAATTTACGATTACTAACGATTCCAATTTCATATAGATAAGTTTCAATCTATAATTCATATTACATTTTCTTTTAAAGATTAGCTCCTATTTTCATAATTGCCTCTTTTTGTAGAAAATATTGTAGCACATGTGTAGCCCAGTTTATAAGGGTCATAACGACCTATCTTCATCCTTTAAAATAATTTAAAACTATTTTGTTTTTAATAGTGCATATTTAATTATAAACTAAATTTATATTTTAAATATTAGCAAATTAAAATAAGGGTTGTACTTATATCTTAAATTTCAAAACATAAGCTGACGACGGCCATGCAACACCTGTTTTTAAATAAAAACTTTAAATTGTCAAAAACTGGTAAGATTCCACGCGGACTATCGGATTAAACCACATGCTCCACCGTAAGTATAAGCTCCCGTCAATTCCTTTGAGTTTCAACCTTGCGGTTTTACTCCCCAGGCGAAATATTTAACGTGTTAACTTTTTATGTTAAATTATAATAACTATTTAATTTAAACATCTAATATTCATTGTTTATAGCATGGACTACCAGGGTACCAAATCCTGTTTGCTACCCATGCTTTCGTCTATCAATGTCAGTATTTTGTAGATTATTGTTTTCACATATTGGCATTCTTCCTAATATCAATGGATTTTACCCCTACATTAGAAATTCTATAATCCTCTTTCATACTCAAATTTTTTAATATTAAAAAAATATTAAAGTTAAGCTTTAATTTTTAATTTTTAATGAAAAAAAAATCATCTTAAGACTCTTTACGCCCAGTAAAGACGAATAATGCTCGTTCCCTCTGTATTACCGCGACTGCTGGCACAGAGTTTGTCAGAACTTTTCCTCTAATAATCATTCTTTTATTAAATTATAAGTTTTACAGCGATAAAGCCTTCATCACCTATGTAGTATTGCTGGATCAAACTTTCGTTCATTGTCCAATATTCCCCACTGCTGCCTCATTAATGAGTTCGGACTTTATTTAAATTCCGATGTGATTGATCATTCTCACAAATCAACTAAAGATCTAAAGCTTGGTAGGCTTTTATCTTACCAACTACCATAATCTTATATAATTATATATCTAAAATCGAAATATTCTTTATGTTTTATATTTGATTAAATATTTAATTTTTTCAAATAATTTTAGGTAATATAATTATAATATACTCACCTTTACGCTATATATAAGTTAATAAATTTTATAAAAAATAAATTAAGATATATATAAAACTTGCATGTGTTAAAGCATACTACTAGCATTCATTCGGAGCTAGGATCGAACTCTTATATTTGTAATTATATAATTAGATATATAATTCATAAATCATAAAATCTCTTTAAATCTAATAAATATTTTTATAAATACTTATAAAAATATTAATGTACTAAAAATACAGCATTTGAAACTTCACGAGATAATTGTTGATAAACTAATTGATATCTTCTAACTACTTTATTAGATTCTTTACTTAATAATATAGCACTTATCATACCAATTAATAAAACAAAACCAGATAATATAAAATAGAAATAATAATTATTAAAAATAACTTGACCAATCATTTTGATATTATCTATGAAATAAAGTTTAGAAAACCAATTATTATAAGCTATATCTGTATTTAAAAAAATATTAAATAAATCAGTATTTAATAAAACATTATAAATAATTAAACAACAAATAATAATATTTATAAAAGATATAAATTTAGTTGTATTTTTTTCATTAATTTTGATTTTAAGCATCATAACTACAAACAAAAATAATATAGTAATTGCACCAACATAAATTAAAATAAACATTAAAGCTAAATAATCAACATTTAATAAAAATAAAATACACATAGAACTAAAAAAAGCTAATATTAAAAATAAAACAGCATATACTGCATTATTTACAGAAATTGTCATAAAAACAGAAATTATAATTATACTAGCAAATAAATTAAAAAAAAAATTAGACATAGTTTAAATCAGAAAGGTATGAATCGAACATACTACATTTGTGCCCAAGACAAAGACGTTAACCATTGACGTTACATTCTGACTATTTTTTTTTTTAATGAGAATAGGATTTGAACCTATGATTGATAGATTATGATTCTATTGTTATACCGTTTAACTATCTCACTATTCTTGAATTTATTCCCATTCAAGAGCACCTTTTTTATATTCATATATAAAACCAAGAGTTAAAATTATAAAAAAGATAACCATAGCTATGTAACCTATAAAAGATAATGCAGATAAAGAAACTGCCCAAGGAAATAAAAAAGAGATTTCTAAATCAAACATTAAAAATAAAATAGCAACTAAATAAAAATGAATTTCAAAAGTATCACGAGCATCATCAAATGGAGTAAAACCACATTCGTAAGCACTTAATTTATTAGAATCATCAGCACGTATACCAAAAATATAAGAAATTAAAAATGCAACATATGAAATAACAATTGCACAAATTAAATAAACAAATAAAGCATATAAATCAGTTAAAAACATATTTTTATTCGGAATAAGCAGGATTTGAACCCACATCTTCTAGAGTGACAACCTAGTATTTTAACCATTAAAACTATTACTCCATAAAATTAGGTTTAATAGGACTCGAACCTATAACTTCACAGTTATGAGCAGCACATTCTAACCAATTGAATTATAAACCTATATTTTGTTTATTACAAGACTTGAACTTGTATTCTGCAAGAGAAATAGATTTTAAGTCTATCGTGTCTACCATTTCCACCAAATAAACATTTATTTTATAAATATTTACAACAATTATACTTCTCAAATTCAATTGATATTTTTAATTGTCATTATAATTTTAACATTCGTTTTTCTTTTAAAAGTGCGAGTTATACATTATATTTCTATAAAATTTATAAAATAAAACTCTCTAAATAGGACTCGAACCTATACAATATGATTAACAGTCATATATTCTAACCCTTGAATTATTAGAGACTTTTTTTTTTTGCACCATATTTTGATCTGGAATTTTTTTGTGTTAATACACCACTACAATCATATACTCCACGAATTATTTTATAATGAACACCTGGTAAATCTTTACGTTTACCACCTTGAACTAAAACTATAGAATGCTCTTGTAAATTATGACCGATACCAGGTATATAACTAATAACATTTAATTGATTACGCAATTTTACTTTTGCTACTTTTCGTCTAGCAGAATTAGGCTTTTTTGGATTTTTAATAAATACACTTAAACAAATACCCTTTTTTTGTGGATTTTTACATAATGCAGACATTTTTTTTGAAAGAATACTTGAATTATTTATTCTATAATTAACGACTTGATTTAAAGTTGCCATTTTACATTCAAGAGAAAAGGGACTTGAACCCTTAATGTTGATTTTGGAGATCAATATTTTACCTTTAAATTATACTCTTTTATTTTATAAAATTAAAACCATCTATAATGAGAATTATTTTTTAATTTTAAAAAATTTTCATTTTGTAATTTATATAAATTATATGTAAAACTAGTTTTAAATAAAGAATTATAAATTTCTTGACTTAAAAAATAACTAAAAATATTTACTTTATTTATATGAGTTTTAGTTTTAGCATCATTTAATATATTTAAAATTGCGCGTATTTTTTTTTTTTTAGGTAAAAATATAATAGATTGAGTTAAACGACCAAAACTAACTATTTTTTCTACAGAAAATAAAGGTTCAATTATTAAAAAAAAATGTAAAAAAATTTTAAAATTATTTTTATTCTTTAAATTTAAGAAATAAAATATATTATTTAAAATATAAAAAGAATTATATTTTTTACCATCTATCAAAAATTTATTTATAAATTTAGTACGTAAATCATAAAAAATAGAAATCATTCCTAAATTAATTTTATAATATATAACATCTCTTGCAAGAATCGAACTTGCTCCAATACCGTGAAAGGGTAATGTCCTAACCAGTAGACTAAAAAGATAAAATTTTGTCTCGAAATGGAATTGAACCACTACATAAGGTTTTTCAGACCTTCACTCTAACCATTTGAGTTATCGAAACTATATAATAAACTATTTCTTTAAATAAGTTTAAAAAGATTAAACTTACTCATAATAGTTTATTATTTTCATATTATAATATAATTTTAATTATATTATATATTTACTAAGAAGTCTAATTATTTAAAAATAAAGTAAATTAAAATTATCTATAAGAATATTACCTCTAACTCTATAAGAAACCAATAATAAAGATAAACCTATAGAAGTTTCAGCAGCAGCAATGGTTAAAACAAAAATAGTAAAAATTTGACCTACAATATCATCTAAATAAATTGAAAATACTATAAATAAAATATTTACTGATAATAAAATAAGTTCTATAGATATTAAAATAATTAAAATACTTTTTTTATTATAAATTAAACCAAAAAAACTAATCATAAAAATAATAACAGAAACAAGAATATATTTAATTAAAAACATAAAGTATTTGGAAGAGTATTAAATGCAACTAAAATACCTGCTAAAAGAATAAACCAGCCAAAACATAAAGGCAATAAAGATTTCCAACCAATTCTCATTAATTGATCGTAACGGAATCTTACATAAGCACCACGTACTATAACGTATAATGCACTAAAAACACAAACTTTTAAAGCTAACCAAATAACACCTGGAATAAAAGTTAAATTAAATAATGGTAACCAACCACCAAAAAATAATATACTAATTAATACACTCATAACTATAATATTACCATATTCACCAATAAAAAATAAAGCAAAACCCATAGCAGAATATTCTGTATTAAAACCAGATACTAATTCACCTTCAGCTTCTGGTAAATCAAAAGGATGTCTATTACATTCTGCTAATAAAGCTATAAAACAAATTACAAATAAAGGAAATAATGGTATAACAAACCAAATATATTTTTGAGCTAAAACAATTTTTGTAAAATTTAAAGAACCTGTACATAAAAAAATAACTGCAAAGACTACACCAATAGATAATTCATATGAAACCATTTGAGCAGTAGAACGAATGGAACCCATAAATGGATATTTAGTATTACTTGCCCAACCAGAAATAATTATACCATAGATAGCTAATGAAGAAATTGCATAAAAAAATAAAACACCTATATTTAAATCTGTATAAGCAACACCTTTAGAAAGAGGTAAAACAGCCCAATACATCATAGTACCAACAAATGTAATAACAGGAGCTAATATAAATAAAAAAGTATTTACATTTGTAGGAAGAATGACTTCTTTAATCATTAATTTTAAACCATCAGCTAACGGTTGTAAAAAACCTGCTACACCTACTACATTAGGACCTTTTCTACGTTGTATACTTGCTAAAATTTCACGTTCAACTAAAGTCATATAGGCAACACCTATAAGAACTGGTAAAATAATAAATAAATATTCAATAATTAATATTAAAGTTTTTAACATTTTTAATAATTAGATTTTTTGACTAATGTTTTATTACAATTAGACATAATTTGAGAAGACATACTAATATTATCATTAGCATAAAAATTATATAATGAAGAATTTAAAGTATAATTTTTTAAAATATTATTTTTAATTTTAATACTATTATAAAGTTTTAAATTATCTTTAATAGTATATGTATTAGATATAGATAAAGCTGGATTATAATTAATTAATTCATTATTATAAATAATTTCTTTAAATGAAACACGTAATTTTTCAAATAAAGTACTAAATATACTATATAATGTTAATATATTATCTTTAACATTAAGATTATCATCATATATAACTTCTTTAATTTTTAAAATATCACCTTCTATATTAACAAAAGAACCTTTTTCTTGTAAATATGGTTTAACAGGTAAAATTAAATTAGCATTTGTTATAAATTTATTATAATGATGACCTTGATAGATAATATATTTATTTTCAAAATTTATATTTTTAGCTAATTTTTCAAAATTATTATCTACATTTAATAAATATAAACAATTAACATTATTTAAAGAATCTTTATATTTAGATGTAATATTTAAATATAATTGGTTATATAAACTAATATCAGGATAAATATAATTAAAATTATTTTTTGTTATATTTTTAATATTTTTTATTAAAATTTCTTTTACTAAAATAAAAAAATTAAAAATAGTTTCATTTTTATATAAATTTAAATTTAATAAAAATAATGGATTTTTTTTATTAAATAATAATTTACAAAAACTATTATTACCTTCAATAAATTTAATAATAGTTTTAAATTTAAAACCAAAAAAATATGTAGGATACATTACATTAGATCTGACACCAAAATTAATAATAGGTAATGCAGTAGCTAAATATTGTTTTCTTAATCTAACATTTAATAAAGGTAATTCTGTTTTTAAATTAGTACCAAATATAATACATAAATCTGTATTACTTAAAGCTTTTACTTTAGAATTAAATAAATAATTAGAATTAAAATCATTATTAATAAATAAAGAATCTTGAATACTATATTTATTAGAATTACCTATAACATCCATAAATTTAGATGCAGTAAAAATAGTTTCATTATTTAAAAGTTCACCAAAATATATACCAAAATTTAAATTTTTAATATAATTATTATTTATTAATAAATCTTTTTTTAAAATATAAAAAACTTCAGTCCAAGAAACAGAAATAATATCAGAGGATGTAGTTCTATATAAGGGTTTTAAAATTCTTTGTTTATATAAACCATCAAAAACATAACGAATTTTATCGGATATCCAATTTAAATTTAAATTATAATTAATTCTAGGAGTAACTTTAACAAGATTTGCACCATTATAGTGTAATGTAATATAAGAACCTAAACTATCTAAAGCATCAAAAGAATTAAATCTTTTTAAATTCCAAGGTCTATAAGTAAATGCATTTGCATGTGAAGTTAAAGCACCTACAGGACATAAATCTATAACATTACCGGAGAATTCACAATCAGAAAATTTTTGTTCAACATAAGAACTAATTTCAGAACGTATACCTCTACCCATAATACCTACTAAAGAACTACCAACAACTTCAGCAAAAAAACGAGTACATCTTGTACAATTAATACAACGATTCATTACTGTTTTTACAATAGCACCTCTATCTTTATTTAAAATAGCTTTTTTAAAAGTAAAAGTATGACGAGATCTATCAGTACCATAATTATAGCTATAATCTTGTAAATCACATTCACCACCTTGATCACAAGATGGACAATCCATTGGATGATTTATAAGTAAAAATTCTAAAACATCTTGACGTAATCTGCGTACTCTAGGACTGTTATAATCTACAATATCATTAGGTCTAACACTAGTTGCACATAAAGGGGCAGGTTTTCTATCTGCACCAATAATACCTAAACATAATCTACAATTACCAGAAACGGGTAATTGATTATGATAACATAAATGTGGTACTTTTATATTAAGTGAAAGTAAAACTTCTATATATGTATAATTATTAAATTTGTTTAAATCTAAAAATGATTTATTAAGTTTTATAAAATTAACAGACATTGTTTATTTTAATTAAAATAATATTTTTAATATTATTATATAAATATACATACATGATCTGAATCTTTCATAATTTAAAATATTAAAATAATACTCACTAATAGCTTATATATCTATAAATTGATTTCATACTATTTACAAATATAAAGTTATATTATTATTAAAATGAAGGTTAGACTTACATATAATATAATTTAAATTAA
>ERZ824575.2982-NODE-2982-length-12378-cov-2.109632_pt1 | contig 12378 bp, 12 predicted proteins | sample MGYA00519470_ERZ824575 | MGnify/ENA primary metagenome ERZ824575 (study PRJEB31778, sample SAMEA3449170) | human gut metagenome | biome: human gut; feature: human-associated habitat; material: faeces | place: United Kingdom | collected 2010/2012 ...
ACTGGTTTCCGATGGTGTGGAGCGAGGATTCGCGCGAGGTCCACGGCGTGAACGTCACGCAGCGTTACCGCGACCTCTATGCCGCCTATGCCGATGACCTCGCCGAGCGGGGGCGGCATGCGACCGTGACCTTCATGATGTACGACAAGGCGGCGCATGCCGGGCGTTCCGATGCCCGCGTGGCGGCCAACGTCGATGTTTTCTGCGGTTCGGAGCAGATGGGCGGCGGCCGTACGGCGGGTCCCCGGCAGGACATGAACGACGCCCTGCGCTTCCTGCTTGAAAAGGGAAGAACCTATACCTTCCGTTATGAAAACTCCCGCGGCGAAGCGGCGCAGGTGACCGCCGAAGTGGGCGATGCTCCGCTGACCGTTACCGGCTATATGGAATAGCGGCCGGAAGCGGGGCGTGTGCCGAGGCCGGGCGCCAACCGATATGTTTCCAACACAACAAGACGGCAGAGATTTTCGCTCTGCCGTCTTGTTATTATACCCGGTGTTTCCGCGTAAGCCTCCTTCGGCTGCTGCGTTTAGGCCCGCATCCGCTGGTTACTACCCGCCGGCTCCGGTTATTTTCCTTCGTCCCCGGTTGGCTCTGGTTCGAAATCGACATCGACCCGGTCGGTCTGCAGGTTCGGGATCGGCACGATCCGCTGCGGCGTTTCGCCCAGCGACAGATGGAGGATAGGGTAGGGCCTGCCCGACGGATCGGTCGCGTCGCGCCCCGTGACGCGGAATCCCAGCCGGGCGTAAAATCCCGCCGCCTGCGCGTTCTGCTGCTTCGCGGCCTCTTCCTTCTGCGCCGCCGTCATCGCGAACACAAAGCCCGAAATCGGTTTGGCGGGGTACACCGTCGCCCGTTCAAACGTCCGCAGTGCCGCCAGCTCGCCGCTCCGCCCGTCCTTCAAAAACTGCGCGATCAATACGCGCCGCCCGTGGCCGAGACTGCGCAACGCCAGCCCCATCGCCGCCGTCGTCTTTCCCTTCCCGTTCCCGGTGTACACATGCAGTTTACCTTTCACGCTTTCGCCCCCTGATACAGTTTAATGAAAAGTTCCGGCGAGAGCTTGAGCAGCGCGCCCTGCACGGCCACGGCCGCGTCTCCGCTCTCCATCGCATAGCGCGCCAGCTGCCGTCGATGCGCTTTCAAAAAATCCGTCGCCTCGCGCGCGACTTCCGGCGGCAGATGATACGCAGGAATGTTTTTTCCTACGCTCAGCGCAATCTGCCCCACGCGTTTATTGAGCGCCGCCTTGGCCGCGCCATCCGGAAGGCTCTGCGCCACATCATGCAGCCGCGCGCAGACCTGCACATAGCTGTCGCACCACTTCGCGTTTCTGGCGAACGACGCCATGATGCTCCCTGCCCGCTGGCGGTAATGCAGAATCACGTCGTCAAACGCCGCCGCGCGCCCGGCCTTCAGCAGCGCGGGGGCCTGAAACAGCTCATCCTCAAACAGCAGCCCTTCGGCCATGCGCAAATGGTTTTCCGTCAAAAAGCCGCGCCGATAAACGCACTGCCAGACCATCGGTTCGTAGGTTCCATTTTGACATTGCGCCGCGAACAGCGCGCCGCCCTCCAGCACCAGTCCCGCCTGATACATCATAGATATGCGCCTCCTTACTGCAAAACTCCTGCTGTCTCATTTGTCGTTTCACTCATTTTATGATATCAGGGCTTTTCATTCAACCATAGATTTCTTTCATCATTTTGCGCAGCACCGGCAGGGAACGCTCCACCTTCTCCGTATCGATGCAATATGCCATGCGGAAATATCCGGGACAGCCGAAGGAATCCGCCGGAACGAGCACCAGATCGTACTGCAGCGCTTTCTGACAAAATGCCGCCGCGTCTGCTTCCGGTGCTTTCGGGAAGATGTAAAAGGTTCCTTCCGGCTTCACAACCTCGAAGCCACAGTCCGTCAGGCATTCGTAGAGCAGGTTGCGGTTCTTTTCATAGACGGAGAAATCGGAGGTCAGGTCGAGCACCTTCGATACCGCCAGCTGCATCAGGGACGTCGGGCAGTTATGGCCGATTCCTCTCGAAATCTGTCCGCACATATTTACGATCTCCGCCGCATACGGACACGCCGGATTGACCGCCAGATAGCCGATTCTCTCGCCCGGCAGCGACAGTGCCTTGGAAAAAGAGTAGCAGCTGATCGTATTGGCATAAAATTTCGATACATACGGCTGCTGTTTGCCGTCAAATACGATTTCCCGATACGGTTCATCCGAAATCAGGAAAATATCATGCCCGTATTGTTCTGCTTTTCTCGTCAGAACCTCTGCCAGCTTCGTCAACGTCTCCGCCGAATAAACTGCGCCGGACGGATTGTTCGGTGTATTCACCAACACTGCCGCAACTCTCGGTCCCAACATTTCTTCAAACGCTTCGAAATTGATCTGGAAGCTCTTCGTGTCAGCCGGAACAACCTTTAAAACGGCTCCGGTCAGATCTACATATGGATGATATTCCGGAAAAAACGGAGCAAAGGTCAGCACTTCATCCCCCGGCACAGTCACTGCACGCAGCGCATGCGCGATTGCCGCCGCTGCTGCGGAAACCGGGAAAATATGCTCCGGTCCGTAGTTCATGTCAAATCTGCAGTTTAAGGACTCCGCAATCGCCGTCTTTACAGACGGGATACCGAGCGTCGGGCTGTAGCCGTGCAGGGTCATCGGATCTTCCTTCTCAATCAGGTCCAGCAGTGCCTGCTTAAACTCTGCCGGTGCCGGTACGGACGGATTTCCCAGGCTGTAATCGAATACATTCTCTGCACCAATTATCTGCGCCCGCTTCGTCGCCTTCTCGGACAACTGCCGGATCACTGACTTTGCATCCAGCATTTTTCGATATTGTTCTGCAATCATAGTATTATCCTTCTTTTCTGCATCTTTGTGAGTTTGAAATCTGTCCATATTCTATCACACTATTTTTGACAGTTCCACTTTTTCTTCCACAGGGCATATGTTATACTGAAAAAAAGAACGGATATAAACGTTTTTCAGCTATCTAAAACACAGTGCAGTTCCTGCTTTCCGGCAAACGCACCTGTAAATAGGAGGATTTTATGGCAACCTATATCGGGCTTGATCTCGGTGGAACCAATATCAAAATTTCTGTTTTCGATGATTTTTTTCATAAGCTCGGGGAAAAGCGCACACCCACCGAAGTTCGCTTCGGTTCGGAGCACGTTCTCAATCGCATTTATGATGCTATTCTGGCACTTCTCGATGAGCTGCACCTGACCTGTCAGGATATCACCTGCATGGGCATCGGCGTCCCCGGCATCCTCGATATCAAAAACGGTATTTCCCGTTTTTCCCCGAATTTTCCGAAATGGGAGGAGGTTCCAATCGTCGCCTGGATGGAGAGCCATCTTCATATCCCGACCTATATCGATAATGATGCACGTGTCAATCTCTATGGGGAATGGAAATTCGGCGCCGGAAAAAACCGTAATAACGTCCTGATGATCACCCTCGGAACCGGGCTTGGCGGCGCTGCGGTCATCGACGGACGCGTGATCTACGGCGCTACCGGTTCCGCAGGCGAAATCGGGCATATCAATATGTTCCGTGAAGGACGGGAATGCCGCTGCGGAAGCTCCGGCTGCCTTGGGCGCTATGTTTCTGCCCTCGGTATTTTGCGCACCTTTCGGGAAAAAGTCCAACTGGGACAGCACAGCATCATCTGTGACTGGGTAGATAATGACCTTGATAAGGTCACTGCAGACATGCTTTCCCGTGCCTACGATGACGGGGATGCTGTTGCTATTGAGACCATGAGAGAAACCGGAGAGCTGCTCGGCTACGGTCTGTGCGCCGTTTTCAGCCTGTACAATCCGGAAATCATCATCGTCGGCGGCGGCATGTCCCGTATGGGCGATCGCCTGCTTCAGTACACCCGTGAAATTCTGGATACCCATGCATTGCGGATTCCCTATGGCTGCTGTACGATCGTCACTGCAGTTCTCGGAGACGCTGCCGGAATGCTGGGCGCAGCGGTCTATGCGAAGGAGCAGTTTCGGCAGAGCGCAGCGAACAACGGACAAAAGTAAAAAATGAAAGGCAGGTGCGATACACTGCGACAATCTGCGGTGCAGGCACGCCCTACAACATAAACGAGCCGGTACAGATTAAAACATCTGCACCGGCTCGTAACAGTTTTTAATTCATGACAATAGAATGCTCGCAGAGCGTGCATTCTATTGTTTACAGTTCCCCTGCAATATCCAGTCTCGTCGCAATGCTGGTCAGCAGTACAACGAGCGGCATCATAATTTCACACACCTGAACAAAGAAGCATGCGATATCCTCTGTAATTCCCCCGAAATGATGGAATGCCACATAGCAATAGTACAAAAATGCGAGCAGTGCACCGACCAGACACGGAATCGCTACCTGAATGTCGCACATCAGCATGCCCACTACAGAGACCACGATATAAGCGATCATAAATGCGATCACAATTCCTCTGCTTTTGCCTTTTCCGACATACAGGGAGCATTTGCTTTCCTGCGAATGCGGGAAGCATTCGATCGAAAGACCATAGAGCGCTCTGGAAAGTATGAAGCCATATGCAAGAACCGGCCAGCTGTCCAGCGGCATTTCGCTCCAAAGACCGACGATCAGGAAGAAATAGCAGACACAGATAATAATTGCGAAGTATCCGCTGTGGGAATCCCGCAGGATTTCCAGCTTGACTTCCCTCGGCTGATGGGAACTGAGCGCATCTACTGTCCGGAAGAAACCATCCAGAAACGCGCCGCCCGATAAAAAGATCGGAAGCATCGCACAGATAACCGCGCCCAGCAGATCTTTATCGATCAAATACGGGCTGATCACCTGCCACTGTTTTAGAATGAACCCGATAATCGCGCCGACTAGCGGTACGAAAATCAGAATATACTTCATATTTCTGCGGGTTTTTTTGATCTGCCTGGCAGGAAAAATCGAATACATCGAAAAAGCCAGACGAAAACTTGCCCAAACTTCTTTCATACTATCGTGTACCTCTCAGATTTTCGGATTACTTCAGTACAACGTCATCCGCATGTTCGTCCCAGATCAGGCAAACCCATGTTTTTCCGCGATTTAGCCGGATCGGGTTACCGTCTGCATCCACATACAGCGCCGGATCGGTATCCGAATATCTTGACCAGGTTCCTTCTACCATCTTACCTCCGGTAAATACCTGAACCTTGTAATTGGTCAGATCTGCACCGGGCTCCCAGCCGCCGTGCACATCAAATGCCATATAGCCTTTGGAATCCCGAAACTCGCCGTGACAATACTGGAAAATAACGTTATCGACTGCCAGCTGTTCGCCGGTCGTCTCGTCAATATGCTTGTCACCGTACTGATAACGATAATATTTTCCATCTTCATCGTTATATTCAAAATAAGCCTGCACATTAGAATAGCCGTTTCCAACACCGGTCTTTTCACCGCCGGGATACATCAGGACAACGGTATCGTTATCCGGATAGTCTGCCTTTTCGCCCAGAGGTGCAAAGGCAAATTTCTGCTTATGCGTATCGTGATAAGTCAGGCTGTATTCAAATTTCTCTGCCGCTTCTGCCAGTGCTTCACCGGTTGTATACACATTGTGGGGTGCTTTCCGCTTATCTGTCCGCATGAACGCTTTGGAAGCCGGGCGGTCAATTCCTGCAACCGCGCCGCTGATGTTGTCCACCAGATCACTGTTTAACAGATCGCCGACATAAGGGGTAGCCTGTCCGAAATGCGCATAAATCGCATCGAATTCCAGTGCGCTGTATACAAAGTAATCACGGCTGCTTCTGATATAGCCGATCGTATCCAGATTCTGCCAGTTTTCAAACAACGGCATCAGACGGGTCACATCCGCGCCTTCCATCGGCGCTTCATAAATCACGGATGCCTGTCCGATTCCTGCCTGCGGGGTTCCTGCCTTGATATTGTTCAGCATAACTGCCATCGGGCGCTGTTCGCGTTCCTCTTCGGTGCATTCCAGACCGGTCAGGTAGCTGGTCGGAACTGCGTCTTCTGTAACAACGCTTTCCGTCTCCGCTGCTGCATTTTCTGTTCCGGTTGTATCGTTGCTTTCCGTTGCTGCAACAGCTGAATCCGTTTCAGGTACAGGGGTTGTTTCTGTCGCTGCAGAGCCACATGCACATAATGCTGCAGATAATCCCAGCGCCAGACAGAACAAACTGGTTTTTTTCATATATCATTCTCCTGAATATTTTTCTTTTTTGAAAAGGTTAAACCAACCTAGTTTAAATATTGTACTCCCGCAGGCGGTAAAAATCCAGCCTTTTTCTGCATTTATTACAATTCTATTACAAATTTACGGTCTAATTCTTCAGCAAATGCAATTTTACCGCAAATTTCACAATCATACTGCCTCCGGGAATTCCGAGCAGTTCTTTTTTCGACATGACGCCAAGCTTTAACGCCGCCGCAAAATACGTCAGTCCGCCGATTGCCACCGAAAGCAGCAGTGCAACCGCATTGCCGAGATATCCTTTCAGCACTGTCAGCGTCAGCCCATAATAAATACCTGCAACCACAAGCCCCATGATCGCAGAGGATACCAGCGGCAGGACAAACGTCTTCTCGATTTCCTGATGATAGCCGGTCGCTTTTTTCACCGCGATGCCATTTAACAGGCACATCATAAAAGAATATACCGTAACGGCGATCGGCAAACTGTAAATACCAAGATCTGTAAAGATCAGGAGGGCTGCCGCCACCACAGTCTGCACCGCCAGCGCAATCACCGCGTTTGTAACCGGCTTCGACGCCTTGCCGACTGCCTGCAGAATCGAATTGCTCAGTGTGGAAAGGGAATAGAACACGATGCTCGCACCAAGCGCCGCCAGAAGGCGTCCGCCCAGACGGATGCTGTCCGTATTCGTATTATATAACAGCCATACAATCGGTCTGGATAGTACCGTCATGCCGACTGCAGACGGAATCGCGATAAACATGATCGTCTTGATCGCCACGCTGATTTTGTGCCGGACGTCTTTTTTCTTCTTTGTCTCAAAGCTTCCTGCAATGCTCGGCAGGATCGCGGAAGCCATCGCAGACGCGATTGCAATCGGAATATTGGAAAGTCCGACCGCTTCCGTATCGTAAATACCGTTAATAATCGTAATATCATCATAAGAAGCGTTGTGTACCGATTGCATCAGATTCAGATACAGGGTCTGGTTGATCAGTGCGCTCGCATTATATGCAAACGTACTCAGCAGAACCGGCGTTACCATAAACAGAATGATCTTGAAAATCTCGCCGGTTTCCAGCAAATCTCTGGAACGATCCCGCTCTATCCTGCGGCGAATTATTTTCCGGTTCATATGGTAAATCATCAGCATAAACGCCAGTGCTATCAGCACGCCGACGCCAGTTCCGACTGCACTTCCGACTGCACCCCACGCAGCACAGGTCAGCTCGTCTTCCCCAGCAAATATCTGCATCAGCCCCCATGCCGCCAGCATGCTGACCGCCGCATTTAAAATCTGCTCCAGGATCTGCGAAACGGACGTCTGCACCATGCTTCGGTTCGCCTGAAAATATCCTCTCAAAACGCCGAGCAGACCGGAAAAGAAAATTGTCGGTGCAAGCGTCCGAAGCACCATCGCCGCCCGTCCCGGAATCAGAAAATCCGCTCCAAAAAACGCAAACAGACTGGCGATTCCGCCCACGACAACAACATAAATAATCGAGCAGTGAAAAATCCGCTGCGCATTTTTGTACTGGTGGGTTGCCAGTCTCTGTGAAATTACTTTGGATACCGCCGACGGAATGCTATAGGAAGAGATCAGCAAAATCATCTGATAATAGCGATACGCCGGCGCATAATAGCCGTTTCCTGTCTCTCCGATAATTCCCGTCAGGGGGCTTCTGTACAATAGGCCGATAATTCGACAGATAATGCCGGCAGCAGCCAGAATGCCAGCCTGTTTTACAAAGGAACTGCCTTCTCCTTTATTTTTCGTTCCCATCCATTACCTTTCTGCTCAGTCTGTCAGGCAGAAAGAAAGCAGATAATCCAGCCGTCTCTCTACCAGCTCCAGAACAAAAACATCCGGCTTTTGTTCTTCTACCATAGATTGCGTAAAAAATCCGTTCCAATGAGCCATATAGCAGTCTGAAAGGCTGCTCGCCACCGGTCCCGCCATTCCTCCGGCGAAGGAATCCCTCACCATGAACAGCTTTCTCGTATCCGGCGCATCTGAATGATACACCAGAGCCGTCGCATCGTCAATAGAGACTGCCTGCAAATTGTTGCCGTTGTAACCGGTCACGATATAATTTTCTTCCGCAGGCATATTTTTTTCGTAGTAGCTCTGCAGATTCATCATTCTTGCAAGATCATATCCGGAAAAGGTATCCGGAGTAAAGGTAATGTCCTCCACCTCTGGAAGCTCGTCTCCCAACTCCTTTAACAGCGCTTTCGCCCCAATATAGCCGCCAGCAGCGTTCCAATGCGTGTCATAGTGCCAGTACAGGGAATATTCCTTCTTATATTTCAGCATTTCCTCTTTCGGATATACAATACGGATATCTGTATTCTTCTTCAAATAAGCGATCAGCTGATCTGTCCGCGTTTCCTCTGCCTTTTTGTAATAGGAAGGAAGATGCTCTTCTCCGTAAATCGTCTCCTTATTCGGTGCAATCATCAGGATAAATTCACTGTCCCGGTTGGAAAGCCACTGCTCCGATGTCGTAAGCTGCGATGCGATCTGTGCAAGCTGTCCTTCTGTAAACAGGTTCGTTCCCTTATAATCATCAATGTCCGATTCCATGCTGTAAAACAACCAGTTATCCGAACCGATCACAACCTTGTCGTTGATGGATTTTTCACAAAACAGCTTTAAATCTGTCAGGCTGGAAAAGGAAATCAGCTGACTCCGAAACGGAACCGCCGCGTTAAACGCGCTCTCCACCAATCCCGGATAATCTCTGTAATTGTCCTTCGTCAGCTTCGGAATCTCTGTTGAAACCGTATTTTCCGTCGCATCCGTCTGGAAACGATCCTTTGTTACCGCCCACACAGCTCCCGGCATCAAAAGCAAAAGCGCAAAGCAAATCAGCCATGCCGCCGCCATTTTTTTATTCATATGCATTCTCCACTCAGAAATTCAGATAAATTGCAGGGCTGTAGGTTCCGTTGACCAAAAGCAGCATCGACGCTGCGATCAGGAACATGCAGTAAACCAGTTCCAATACGCCGCCCTTTAATTTCTCCGCTGCCGGGCAGAACTTTTTGATTCCGACCTGCAACAGCCCCATACCAAGGACACCGACAACCGCCATTACGATACAACGGTTTCCGATCAGCTCCCGCAGTGCATAGGTGCTCTGCGTATACTGCCACGGCGTCAGCATCCTGCGGATGTACTGCAGCGCCGGCTGCAGATTTGCCACCCGGAAAATCACCCAGCCGAATAGAACAACGAGTCCCGTGTATACATAACGCAAAAAGCCGATTTTGTCCAAAATTTTCTTAAAGCCGATCCGCTCCACAATGATGAAAAATCCGTGCAGCGCGCCCCATGCGATAAACGCTGTCGTCGCGCCATGCCATAACCCGGTCGCAAAAAAGACGATCGCCAGATTCAAATATGTCCGAGCCTTTCCTTTCCGGTTTCCGCCAAGCGGTATGTAGAGGTAATCCCTAAACCAGCTGCTCAGGGAAATATGCCATCTGCGCCAGAACTCCTGAATCGAACCGGACAGGTATGGATAATTAAAGTTTTCACAAATATCGAATCCGAACATTTTGCCCAGACCGATGGCCATATCTGTGAAACCGGAAAAATCATAGTAAATCTGAATCGCATACAGAATCGCCGCGCACCACACCATAACGCCCGTAACATTTGTAATGTCCTGCGCATAGATCTTATCTACACTTGCGCCGACAATGTTTGCGACCAGCACCTTTTTACCAAGTCCATAGGCAAAGCGCCGGATTCCCTCCGCTGTCTTTTCCACGGTTTCCTGTCTGTTTGTCAGCTGCGGGGCAAAATCGCGATACCGCGCAATCGGTCCGACTGAAATTTTTGGAAAAAAGGACAGATACAGTGCCATATTGAGCGGATTTTTCTCCGCCTCATAATGACCGCGGTATAAATCCATCAGATACGAAATCGCTCCGAACGTAAAAAACGAAATGCCAATCGGAAGCGGGATATTGCGCATCTCATGCTCGCTTCCCGTCAGCCGGTTCACAATCCGCAAAAAGAAGTCAAAATATTTATAATACCCAAGAATCCCCAGGTTTACCAAAATGCCCGCCGCCAGAACAGTCTTCGCCGCCACGCTTTCGTCCCGCTGACATCCAAGCAGCAGCCCGATACCGTAATTTGCCGCAATCGAAACAAGTAAAAGGACAATATAAATCGGCTCGCCCCACGCATAAAACACAAGGCTTGCCAAAAGCAGCAGGATATTTTTCAGCGCTGTTTTGCGCACGCACAGCCTGTCCAACACAAATACAACCGGCAAAAAAGCCGTCAGAAAAATCATGGAATTGATACTCATTCAAAAACTCCGATCTTATTCGCTGCCCGCAGCACCCTTGGAACAGCAATCTGATAATCAGTCATCCCGCGACGGATACTGTTGTCCTGATATCAGAGGCAAAAGAGTTTTTGATCCTGATATCTTTTTTATTGTAGCATACATTTCCTTAAATAGGTAGGGGAATCTGAGGTTCTCTTTCCTGAAGCATCTGCAAAGTTACAGTTCACACACGCCATTCGCAGAAACGAATCTGCGATACTTTCCGCTGCTTCGCAGTCATTTTTGTTCATTTGAAACTCTCCAGGAATGCTTCGCAGCCCTCCACGATGTCCCGGTACGCGGTTTCGAAATCCCCGGAGTACCACGGATCGTCAATATCGCGCGGATGCTTTGAGTAATCCAGCAGCCGATGGATCTTATGCTCCGGGTCTCCGCCAACGATTCGAAGCATATTTTGAATATTATACTGCTCCGCCGCCAGCAGATAATCATAATATTCGTAATCCTGCTTCGTCATCTGGCGTGCCCGCTTCCCGGACGGATCAATGCCATGCTCCCGCAGCTTCCGCACCGCCGGCGGATAGACCGGATTGCCGATTTCCTCCCGGCTCGTCGCAGCCGATGCGATTTCAAACTGATCCGCTATGCCGCGTTTTGCAACCATGTCCCGGAGGATGAACTCGGACATAGGGGAACGGCAGATATTGCCGTAGCGGAAGAGGCTGCACAGACGGCAGAATATTTTGGAGCAAAAGTAGAACGGATCTATGATGTGGGAGTCAGTGGTATGCACAGACTCTTTTCCAGGCTGGATACCATCCAGGAGGCTAACTGTGTGGTTGCGGTAGCAGGAATGGAGGGTGCGCTGGCAAGTGTTATGGGTGGTCTTGTGAAACGTCCGGTGATCGCGGTACCTACTTCTGTGGGATATGGCGCCAGCTTTCATGGATTGTCAGCGCTTCTGACAATGATCAATTCCTGTGCCAACGGAATTGCAGTAGTAAATATTGACAACGGATTTGGGGCAGGATATCTGGCAACCCAGATCAATCGGCTTGCGGAGGGAAAATAAATGAGAAACAAATTATATCTGGAGTGTACCTCCGGGATCAGCGGGGATATGACAGTTGCGGCTCTTCTGGATCTGGGTGCAGATCAGAAAAAACTGGTGAGAATTCTTAAAAGTCTGCCGGTAAAAGGTTTCGACATAAAGATCAGCCGTGTGATGAAATCAGGGATCGATGCCTGTGATTTTGATGTACTACTGGATCATGAGAATCATGATCATGATATGAAATATCTGTATGGGCATGATGGAGATTCTCACAGCCAGGATCATGAGGAACATCATTATCAACATAGTCATGAAGCCCATGAGCATCCCCATTCTCATGAACATCATGTACAGGAAACCCATGGAAACAGTCATATATATACAGAAACGATGCATTCCCACCACGGACACCATCAGCATGAACACCGTGGCCTTAACGAGATCATGGAGATTATCGACCATGCAGATATGACAGATCGTGCAAAATCCTATGGAAAAAGAATTTTTAAGATTCTTGCCGAGGCAGAAGCAAAAGCCCATAATGTACCGGTGGATCAGGTCCATTTCCATGAAGTGGGTGCAGTGGATTCCATTGTGGATATTCTTTCTGTTGCAATCTGTATGGATGATCTGGATGTGGAGGAAGTGATCGTTCCAAGACTTTGTGAGGGTAGCGGAACGATTCGCTGTCAGCACGGAATCCTTCCGGTGCCGGTACCGGCGGTAAGTAATATTGTAAGTGCTCATCAGCTGAAGCTGCATATCACATCGGTGCAGGGTGAACTGATAACGCCTACAG
>ERZ824575.2987-NODE-2987-length-12369-cov-3.910265_pt1 | contig 12369 bp, 11 predicted proteins | sample MGYA00519470_ERZ824575 | MGnify/ENA primary metagenome ERZ824575 (study PRJEB31778, sample SAMEA3449170) | human gut metagenome | biome: human gut; feature: human-associated habitat; material: faeces | place: United Kingdom | collected 2010/2012 ...
GTCTTTTTGAGAATAATTCAGACATGATGTTTGACTCAACTAATTTTTCTATTGCTGTTATGACTGATAAGGGCTTTGAAAATGTTTCAAGCAATCATGTCAAATATAATTATGCATGGAAATATAACAAAGAGGTTTCAGGAGATAAAGCAGAAAAAGAGGCTTCTGAAGATTTTCTTGAAAATCTTGGAGATGTTATCAAAGACTATGATACAAAGCTCATGATGAGTGGTAATACGGATATTATCAGTGTTTCTGATTATCTGCCAAGATATACTAACAAGGCTGTTAATTTCACAGGAGATGATATGGGTTCAGATAAGGCAACAATTATGCTTTTTGACTATATTGTAATGGTTGTAATTGCATTTGTATTCGCTGTTACAACATCTAACACAATCAGTCAGGAGGCTGGTGTTATCGGAACTCTCCGCGCATCAGGTTATAAGAGAAGTGAGATTGTAAGACATTACATGGTCCTTCCTGTTGCTGTAACACTGGTCGCTGCTGTTGTTGGTAATATACTTGGCTACACTCTTCTGGAGAAGTTTTTTGTAAATGTGTATTATAACAGCTACAGCCTGTGTACTTACACGACACTGCTTAATGCAGAAGCATTTGTTGATACGACAGTTGTTCCAATTATTATTATTTTTGTTGTTAATCTTATTGTGCTTGAAAAGAAACTCCGGCTTTCTCCACTTAAATTCTTAAGGCATGAGCTTACTAACAGAAAGAGAAAGAAGCTTATAAAGTTAAGCCACAAGCTTCCTTTCATGACAAGATTCAGATTAAGAATAATGTTCCAGAATATACCTAATTATCTGACATTGTTCTTAGGAATACTGATTGCAGGTGCACTTGTTGTATTCAGTATCATGTTCGAGCCGCTTATTGATGATTATGCTGATGTTGTTAAAAAGTCACAGATATGTGATTATCAGTATGTGTTAAAAAGTCAGGCAGAAACTGATGTTTCTGGTGCAGAAAAGTACTGTGTGACATCGCTTGATACAACTGATGAAAAATATATGACAGACGATATAATGATATATGGTATTCAGGATAACAGCAGGTATGTTGATGTGGATATCAAGGATGATGAGATACTTGTATCTAATGGTGTAATGGTCAAATACGGACTAAAAAAGGGTGATACATTTAAACTAAAAGATCCGTATTCAGATAATGAGTATGAATTCACAATAGCAGGAAGTTATAAATATGATGCTGCACTTGCAGTATTCATGACAAGAAAAAACTTTATTGATACATTTGACAAGGCTGATGATTACTTCACTGGATACTTTACAGATAAGAAGCTGACAGATATTGATGACAAATATGTTGCTTCAATAGTTACATATGAAGACCTTATCAAAGTGTCTAACCAGATGAAGGTTTCAATGGGCGAGATGATGTATATACTGAAGTATTTTGGAATTATAATGTTCGTGCTTCTTATGTATCTGTTATCTAAACAGATTATTGAAAAGAATGCACAGTCAATTTCAATGACTAAGATTCTTGGTTTTAAGAATGGAGAGATAGGCGGACTGTATATTGTAGCTACTTCAATTATGGTAGTTATATCACTGGTTGTTTCTGTACCTATAGTAAATGCTATGCTTAAATGGACATTTTCATCATATCTGTACACTTCGATGACTGGATATATTCCATACATGGTAAGAAGAAGCTGCTTTGTTGAGATGGTTATTCTTGGAATTGTATGCTATGCGGTTGTTGCTGTGCTTCAGCTTGTGAAGATTTCTAAGATTCCTAAGACGGATGCATTGAAAAATGTAGAGTAAGGGTTTTATGGTGTATTGCACTTCAGACACGCTCCCGCTCGTGGAAGTGCGCAGCGGTACTAAGTTCACTGCTCCCTTTGGGAGTGCGTTCACTAAGTGCCGGCGCACTTCCAACGGTCTGAAGCTGCAACACACCATAAAACAGGCCTGCCTGAGTGTGGGCTCAAGCTTGTTTCCCTTTGGGAAACATCGCTTCCTTGTTGACCGGAAGGTTTTGTTGTGGGATGGGCTTGTTGACTGGAAGGTTTTGTTGTGGGATGGGCTCGTTCCCCTTTGGGGAACATCGCATTTTTGATGTGATACCTATTTGTAGTCGTATTATCGGAGGATTTATAGGTAGAAATAAGGAAAAATCATGTATTATTTTGATAATTATTCTGTAAACACCTATAAGACAGTTCATAGGACTCGTCTTATAGGTGTTTTTTGTTGGAAATTATTGGAATGAGTGAAAAAGTACCTATATGTGCTTATGAAAAATGATATTTATAGGAACGGTAATTCCACATGAATAAATCTATACGAAAATAAAAATCACATAAAAGAATCCACATGAAAATAAAAGCAGCATAAACCAAGACGTAACCAGGAGATACAGAGACGGTTACATGAAAATGCAAATCGAGTTATATTGAAAGGAAAATAGAGGATTACAAGCAAAATCAAACCGGTTTCACAACGATAAGCAGGAATCTACATAGAAATCAGGTTGACATCACAAGAATATACATATATAATTACCGCTGGTAATTATCAGATTGCTGTCAATAATTTCAGCTACAACGAGAAGAGAGCGGAAAGTTACTACTATTCTTTCCCATATGACGAGATCAAATATGTATTTGTTCAGAGAGCAGATGATGAACCACTCACTTCTTTACAGGATGCCGCTGACAGAGGTTACAAGATTGAGGCAGGTGCCGGAGTGAATGTCACGAATGCCATTGAAAAATGGAATGAAGAAAATCCGGAATCACAGATTGAGATTATTTACACAGAGGCAGATCTCTCGGTTGTATTTGAACATATTCAGGATGGAACAAGCGATTTCAGGGTAGATGACCTTCCAATTTACAACAGCTACATCGAAGAGTTTGGTTTTGACGGATTACAGAAAACAGAACTATCTGCTGATGAGACAGCAAAGTTTTCAACAGCACTGGATGCGTACTTCTTGTTCCCGTTAAATGACGAGGGGGCAGCGCTTCGGGAGGATGTTAATAAGGTATTGAAAGAGTTACAGGAGGATGGCACATTAGAAGAACTTTCACAGAAATATTTCGGGGCAGATCAGGTTCCATCCGCAGATAAATTTGAAACACCGATCAACTAAGAAGAACGAAAAGCAGGAGGCAGAAAAATGGCAGAATTTGATTATGAAGTAGTAAATGGAAGAAAGATCAGAGTCCGTCCGGTAGAGACAGTTTCAGAGGTTGATGAGAACGGATATTTTCATAGACAGCCAAATCATTTTACAAAAGGATTCGGACCGGGCGAAAATCCGGTAGAAAAAGGACGTTATCGTCTGGTCTGGGCAAAGCTGTGCCACTGGTCAAACCGTGCATCCATCGTGAGGGAGCTTCTGGGGCTGGAGGATGTCATCAGTGTCAATATGGTAGAACATGCGCCTCATGAAAAAAATCTCGGCTGGGAATTTGTATATGACGAGAACAACACAGATCCGGTTTTAAACATTCAGTTTTTGAGTGAGGCATATTATAAAGCAGATGATGATTATACCGGACGAACGACAGTTCCAGCACTGATCGACGTACAGACCGGAAAAGTAGTGAACAACGATTACAACAGACTGACCAACTATTTTGAAGTAAATTTCAGGGAATTTCATGGAGAGAATGCACCGGATCTTTATCCGGAAGAACTCAGGGAAGAAATTGATAAGTTAAATATCTGGTTATTCCATAATGTAAATAATGGTGTATACAAAACAGCATTTGCCCGCTCCAAAGAGGCATTCTGGGATGCTTACAATGCATTTTATGCAGCACTTGATATTCTGGAAGAAAGGCTCGGACATCAGAGATTTTTATTTGGAGATTATGTGACAGACAGTGATGTGAGACTTTATGTGACGCTGGCAAGACTTGATATCCGCTATGCATTCCAGCTTGGCCACACAAAACAGCGTCTCATTGATTACAAAAACCTGTGGGGATATGCAAGAGATCTTTACCAGATTCCGGCATTTAAGAACAACACGTACTTTAAAGATTTTGCAAATCCTTCCAATAAAAAAGCGGGACATCTCATGGAGACATTTAATGCAAGATTTTTAGATGAGATCAATTTTGATGCATACTGGGGAGCACCTGCAGACAGGGCACATTTAAGCAGTGATCCGGGTAACAAATTTAAAATTGGGAAGCGATAGGCAGGAGGCATATTATGGCAGAGTATATAGAAGTAAACGGCAGGCAGATCAGAGTCCGCCCGACAGAGACAGTAAGTGAAGTAGACAAATATGGCAATTTCCACAGACAGCCAAATCATTTTACAAAAGGATTCGGACCCGGGGAAAATCCGGTAGAGAAAGACCGGTACATTTTATTCTGGGCAAAAGGATGCCACTGGTCAAACCGCGCATCCATTACAAGGGAACTTCTTGGTTTACAGGATGTGATCAAAGTGGAAATCGTAGGCTGGGATGATGATGCTTACGAAAAACCTTTGGGCTGGGAATTTGTAAATTCGCCAGAACATATCAACCCGGAAACAGGAGCACAGTTTCTGAGTGAGCTGTATTACAATGCAGACCCGGAGTACACAGGCCGTGCAACAGTCCCTTCTTTTGTGGATTACAAAGAGAAAAAGGTAGTGAACAACGATTATCACAGGCTGACCAACTATCTGGAGGTTGATTTTAAGCCATTCCAAAAGCCGGATGCACCGGATCTTTACCCGGAAGAACTCAGAGAAGAGATTGACAAGTTAAACTGGTGGTTGTTTGAAAATGTTAACAATGCTGTTTACAGAGCACAGTTCGCACAATCTTTACAGGCTTTTTCAGATGCTTATGAGACATTTTTTGCAGGGTTAGATGCAATGGAAGAACGTTTAGAACAGCAGAGATTTCTGTTTGGAGATTACGTGACAGACAGTGATATCCGTTTATATGTGACACTGGCAAGATTCGATGTCGCTTATTCGAGAAACATTGGTCCATGCAAAAGGCGTCTCGTGGATTACAAGAATTTATGGGGATATGCAAGGGATTTATATCAGATTCCGGCATTTTACCACAACACGTATTTTAAAGATTTTGCAGCGAGTGTTGATCTTAGCAAGGCAGACCCGGATTACTGGGAGTCTACTTATTACGATATCGTGATTCCGGATACTGATTTTGATGCGATCTGGAAGACACCGTCCGGAAGAGAGCATTTAAGCAAAGATCCGGCAAATAAATTAAAAATTCCAAACGATTTTTATAAACCGTGGAACTAAGGGAGAAGCAAGGAGCGGAAGATGATGGAAGCAGTGCATGCAACAGAAGAATGGCAGAGAGCAGGAGTGCATTATATCAGAATACAGGCAATGTGTGTCGGGTTTGATATTCCACTCAAATACGAATTTGCGGATGACACAAAGGACAGTGAATACATTCTGGTTCACGAAAACGGATTTCCGGTGTCTACCTGCCGGGTACGGATCAATGAAGAAAATGCCGGTCATATCGAGCGTGTTGCCACATTGGAAGAGTACAGGGGAAAACATTACGGGGCACTTGGAATCAAGGCAGCGGAGCAGCTTTTGAAAGAGCGGGGTGTTACAAACATACGGATCAATTCCCGCGAGAAGGCACTTGGCTTTTATGAGAAGCTTGGATATACACCGGATTTTTCCACACGCTCCGGTGAGGGAGAATTTGTGTGCATCATGACTTCAAAAACACTGTAAATTTCTACAGACAATTGTAGTGATAAAAACAGAAAACGAACGGAGAAAAACTATGGCAAAGTTATTTGATTTTGAAGCGGTCTTAAGCCAGCTTCCGGAGATCTTAAAATATCTTCCGACAACTCTGATCCTTGCAGTCAGTTCCATGATCCTTGCACTTATCATCGGAATGCTCCTGGCATTGATCAAAACAAAAAATATTCCTGTGTTAAAACAGATCGCAGGAGTGTATATCTCGCTGATCCGGGGAACACCAGTGATCGTGCAGTTGTATATTGCATACTTTGGAATCCCGATGATTACAAAATACATATACCAGCAAAATGGATGGAATTATCAGAGTTCGACAACCTCCGGTTTTGTGTATGCGATCATCGCACTTTCTATCAATGAATCAGCGTATATCGCAGAGATTTTCCGGGGAGCTTTGGCATCTGTCAATGTCGGACAGATTGAGGCTGCAAGTGCGATCGGAATGACATATTTCCAGACGTTTCGCAGAATCATTTTCCCGGAAATGCTAAGCGTGGCGCTCCCGGGACTTGGAAATTCCTTTATTGGACTAATCAAGGGAACGTCCCTTGCGTTTGTCTGTGCAGTTGTTGAAATGACAGCACAGGGAAAAATCATTGGTGGAAGAACTTACCGTTATTTTGAAGTATATGTTTCACTTGCAATCATTTACTGGGTGATCACATTTGTGATCGAGCAGGGAATCAGGCTGATTGAGAAGAAAATGCAGATTCCGGATCAGGTGGCAAAAGTAGAGATATCCGAGGATGAGAGAGGGGTATAAAAATGTTAGAGATCAAAAACCTTTCCAAAAGTTTTCATGAGAATAAAGTATTAGACCATATTAATTTAAAAATTGAAAAAGGCGATGTTGTCGGAATTATCGGTCCTTCCGGTACAGGAAAATCAACCTTATTAAGATGCATCAACCAGTTGGAGATCCCGGAGGAGGGGGAGGCTGTTTTTGGTGGAAAAACGGTCGATCTTTCAAAAAAACATAAAGACAGCCTGGAATTCCGTAAGAGTACGGGCATGGTGTTCCAGAGATTTTATCTGTTTGAGAAAAAGACAGCGTTGGAAAATGTTATGGAAGGTCTTATGGTTGTTCAGAAAAAGAGCAAAGCGGATGCAAAAGCAATTGCTTTAAAAGAATTAGAGCGTGTTGGAATGGCATCATGGGCAAATCATTATCCAAAACATTTGTCCGGAGGACAACAGCAGCGTGTCGCAATTGCCAGAGCACTTGCCCTAAAGCCGGAATTACTCCTGCTCCACGAGCCGACTTCAGCCTTAGACCCGGAGCTTATTATGGTGGCGACACCGGAAATATTTTTGCTGTCTTAGATGGAGAATTAGAAGGAGATCCGGTTATTTTTTGCGCACATATGGATGTTGTAGAACCGGGGAGCGGAAAAAAATCTATAGTGGAAGAAGACGGAACAATACATTCTGCCGGGGATACTGTGCTTGGTGCAGATGACATCAGTGGTATTCTGGAAATCCTCTATGGTGTACAACTTGTGATTGACAGTGGAAAACCTCATAAAAAAATTGAAATTCTGTTTACAATTGGTGAGGAATTATATGTCAAAGGTTCGGATGTTTTTGACTATTCGAAAGTAACCGCAAAACAGGCGTATGTGCTTGATCTGTCCGGGGCAGTTGGTGACGCTGCGCGACGTGCGCCGTCGATCATTTCCGTGAGAGCTGAGATAAGAGGAAAAGCGGCGCACGCCGGATTTGAGCCGGAGCGTGGAATCCATGCGATCGCAGTGGCGGCAGAAGCAGTGACACGTCTGTCCATGGGACATGTGGATGAGGACACAACGTTTAATATTGGAACGATAAACGGTGGAACTGCCACAAATATTGTGCCGGATAGCTGTGTGGTGACAGGTGAAATCCGAAGCTATGACCACAGCAAAGCTTTAGAATATGTAAAAAATACGGAAAAAATTTTTGCAGAGGAAGCAGACAAAGCAGGAGCCACTGCAGAGGTAACACATCAGGTACATCTTGTGGCATATGAGACACCAGTAGAAAGCAGGACAGTAAAAGATTTTCTGAAAGCATGCGAAAAGACCGGACTTCCGGGAACATTGACGGAAACGTTCGGTGGAAGTGACAATAACAGCTTTGCAAAACATGGAATCGAAGGACTTGTGTTATCCTGTGGAATGTATCAGGCACATTCCACAAATGAATATACGAAAATAAAAGACTTATATGACGGAGCGGAACTGATCCATACTCTGATTGAATTATAAAGTGGCAGAGAATCATTATTTTTTTGCAGGAGGAGCTTAGTCCTCCTCAAAAATAAGATAATTGTTTTTGCCACTGTTTTTTACTGCATACAAAGCTTTATCCGCTTTGGAAATCAGGATATCCTTTCTGCTGTCGGCATCTGTCCGGCAGATGGCATAGCCCTGGGACAGTGTGACGGTAAGCCCGCTGTCTGTGATGTCTTCGGATTCGTCTAAATTAAAGTGCTGTTTAATATTTTCAGCAATATCTCTGACAGAATCATAATCCGTTATGTTTAACAGCACAAGAAATTCATCTCCACCAAAACGGTAAACACTTCCGGCTTTTCCAACACAGGACTTCAAGACCGAGGCAGTGAGCCTCAGACAATGGTCGCCATGCATGTGTCCATATAAGTCGTTATGAGTCTTAAAATGGTCAATATCAATGACTGCAAGACAGATTTTTTCCTGTCTGGCAATGGCATACTCTAAGTGGGCAGCAAGATTTTCTTCTAAAAGAAAGCGGTTTCCAAGTCCGGTCAGTGCATCAATCTTAGACTGGTGTTCTGCAGCCCGGCGTTCGGTTTCCTTTTGCTGGAGCAGGATTTTCTGGGTAAAAGCCTCTGTACGTTCCTTTAACCGTTCCTGTTTCTGCTTCATAAAAAGCTCTGTATACCGGATACAGGAATCCTGATAACCGGCATAATCATGAATACTGTGGTAATAGTCCATCTCAAATTCGCAGAGCAGAAGCTCATAATACAGGGTGTTCTGCTCGGAGGCATATTGTCTGAAATAGTCAATAACCTGTTTGAAATGTGTGTGATCGTTCATATTCTTAAGCAGGAAGATCAGTTCACGGATGATCTGCACGAAATCATTTGGCTCAATGAGGTGCAGTTGTCCGATCAGGCTGTCTAAATGCTCTAACACATAATCTCTGCGTCCGGTGTACCAGTACAGGTGACACTTTATAATAAGCAGGGAAATGCCGATGGAGTCTGTCATATCTTCCTCGGTGAGCAGGGATTCGCAGCGTTCCAGAAACTCTCCGCCAAGCTCAAAATTCATCTGGTGGTTGCTTGAGATCATCAGATTCAGGCTGTTTACAAGGCACCAGCCGTGATATCGGGGATCTGCCTTGCAGGCTTCCATTGAAAGTGCATTCTCAGCCTTTAAAAAGTATTCGATAGCCGTTTTGTGGTCATTTGCTTCCTGATAACGGCTTCCGAGATTGATATAAAATAAAGGAAAAAGTGCGTCGATCTGATGCTCCAGGCAGCAGGAAAGTCCTCTCAGATAGCAGTCAACAGCCGACATTTCATTTCCAGCAGCCACATAGGAAACACCCATAAGATTCTGTGCTGTTGCGTAAATATAATAGTCGTGTTCTGCTTCTGCAAGGTCTGAAACGGTCTGTGCTGACAGGATCGCATCTGTTAATTTCCGTTTGTTTAAAAGAGCGACAGTGTCATCTATCATTTTCTGTAAGGGATTTTTTGCTTCATTATTCATAATATTATCCTCTGGTCTGACCTGGTATTGCCAAAATAGTGTGCGGATCAATTGCACAAATGTATTGAAAATTCATTCTGTACCATCGAGTTGAAAATGAACGTGTCAGTACACTTGTAGAACAGATATTTTTTTTTGATTATAATTCTATTCGAAAAATGCGTCAACCTTGGATTTTCAGTTATTTCGTATATAGATATCTCATGCATCTTATGGTATCATGTAGTAATAAACGAGAAGAAAAATTCTCATATAAGCATCACAGGAGATGCAGGTGGAGGTAGCACTTATGGAAAAGAAAAAAGAGAAGAATTACAGGCTCAGTCTGGTGATTTCAATTCTGATTGCAGCATGTCTGTTTGTGGCAGATCTGTATATAATGATTAATATGCCACAGAATGTTCTGGCACTTGTAGCAGTGAACGTTCTGTTTTTAGCTGCGATATATTATGTGATAGATGCTGTGACAAGGCAGATAAGCGCAGCCGCAGAACGCAAGGAAGAACAGTATGATAGTATTTTTAAATCAGAAAAAGCGTCTTATCTTTTATTGAGGAAAACATTTGATGATCTGTATGAACTCATTGAAAAAGGAAACCAGTCCCGGAAAGCAAATGTGGAGGATATTATCCACGCACAGAAAGCAGTAGCAAAGGTTTCCATTGGAAGAAGTAAAGAGAATGCAGATGCACTGATGAATTCCAATGACCACATCATGGAAAAGATTTCGATGTTAGAGGCTGTTTTATCAGACAATGTTTCGCATCCGGCACCGGAAACTAATAAAAATGACAGCGCATATGCACAGAATATTTTAGACAATCAGAATAAAATATTACAGCAGCTGGAAGTTTTGCAGAATACATTGAATACGATCGGAGCTGATGCAAAGATAGCAGCAGAGTCTGCAAAACAGAACTTTTTTACCGAGGAACGTATCTTGGCAGAAGAGAATAAAATTGAAAAAGAAGAACCACAGGTTCAGGAAGTCGCAGTTGAGGAGATCCCATCGGCTGCTGGAGAAGCAACTGTGATGGAAGAGACACCAATCGAAGAAGTTCCATCTGATATGGAGGAAACATCAATTGGTAAAGAAGAAGTTTCTTCTCCGGAGGAAGATTTATCCAAGTATGATGATATAATGGTAGATACTTTGACGGATTCGGATGATAATGTTCCGGTCGAGAAGATTCCATTGGAAGATGAAACTGTTGTAGATGATGAGCCGGCAATGCCTGATCTGTCAGATCCGAATAAGGTTATGACACCGGATGAGATCGCAGCATTGATTGCAAACTTATAATAGAAGAAAGACTTCGGTGTAAAGTAAAAAATAATATTTAAGAGAATAAAAAATCTGTCATACAAATGCAATTTTTGTATGGCAGATTTTTTGTGTAACAGGAAAAACGTTCCCGATCATTATTCGGCAGTGATTTTTACGATTTCTTTGATAACCGAAACAGCGGTATCCATACCTTCTACACTGATATGTTCAAATGGTCCGTGGAAACCATAGCCGCCGGTTCCGAGGTTCGGACAAGGAAGTCCCATAAAACTTAATCTGGCGCCGTCTGTACCACCGCGGACTGGGCGGGAGACTGGTTCCAGACCAACGTTTTTGATTGCTTTTTTTGCAATTGCAACGACATATTCATTCTTTTCAATGACTTCCAGCATATTACTATAGGAATGCTGAATGTTCAATTTTACAGTGTCTGCATGATATTTTTCATTCATTTTTTTCTCAATGCCACGCAGGGTATCAAGACGTTTTTCAAAAGTGGCTTTGTCATGGTCGCGCACGATATAATTCACTTTGGCGTGGGCGATGTCTCCGCTAAAATCAGTCAGATGATAAAATCCCTCTCTGCCTTCGGTGTGGGCAGGAGTCTCATTTTCAGGGAGAAGAGATGCAATCTCACAGCCGACAAGGGCAGCGTTGATCATAATATCTTTTGCCTCCCCAGGGTGGACATTGACGCCATTGATCTCAAAAGAAGCACTTGCGGCATTGAAGTTTTCATAGGCAACTTCGCCCTCGTAGTCGCCGTCAACGGTGTAGGCAAATCTGGCTTTAAAATAGTCAAGGTCAAATAAATCAGCACCGCTTCCGACTTCCTCGTCCGGTGTGAAGCCGATCCAGATGTCGCCGTGAGGTATTTTTTCTGTGATGATCTGTTCCACTGCCGTCATGATCTCGGAAACCCCGGCTTTATCGTCGGCGCCGAGCAGGGTTGTTCCATCTGTAGTGATCAGTGTGCGTCCTTTTAATGTTTTAAGTGTAGGAAAATCGGATACTTTCAGATAAGCACCGCTTCCCTTTAAAAGAACATCATTGCCGTCATAATCCGGAATGATCTGTGGTTTGACATCTTTTCCAGAAAAATCAGGAGCAGTGTCCATATGGGAAATAAAACCGACAGCAGGCTTGTCAGCATATCCTTTCGTTGCCGGCAGCAGTCCGTAAACATAGCAGTGATCGGTTAAAGTGACCTTCTCTAAACCGAGATCGCGCAATTCCTGTTCTAACACTTTTCCTAACTCAAACTGTCTTTCCGAAGATGGAATCTGTCGGCATTCCTCGTCAGAAGTTGTCCAGTAAGAGACATATTTTAATAATCGTTCTTCAACACGCATGTGAAACCTCCTTATAAAATGGTGCCGTATTTATTTTGATATAAAATCAAGCCGGGCACACATAGTTATAAAATACCATAAAATAGTGAAATGCGAAATAAATTTATAAAAAAATAGTTGCATTTCTAAAAAAAGTATTATATAATAACATTCGTCGCTGAAAGACATGCGCCACTAGCTCAGCTGGCAGAGCACCTGACTCTTAATCAGGGTGTCCAGGG
>ERZ824575.2989-NODE-2989-length-12369-cov-3.356586_pt1 | contig 12369 bp, 7 predicted proteins | sample MGYA00519470_ERZ824575 | MGnify/ENA primary metagenome ERZ824575 (study PRJEB31778, sample SAMEA3449170) | human gut metagenome | biome: human gut; feature: human-associated habitat; material: faeces | place: United Kingdom | collected 2010/2012 ...
TGTAATATTGCAAATCTAATATTATACGACTTTCAACATGAACGGAACATTGGACAAAATCAGGGTGCAGTTTGATTATCTGCCACTTATTAATTTCGCGATGCAGCAAAACAAAGTATCGGTCATCCATCAGCTTTCGATTGAAAATATGACGTCCGAACCCTTCAGAAACATTCAGGTACAAATCACGGCCGAGCCCGACTTCGGCAGTATCACTCCTGTGATGATGGAAGCGATTCCCGCCAATAATTCCGTGTGTCTGCAATCGTTCAGCCTGGTCTTGTCCGCCAATTATTTCGCCCAGCTGACCGAGCGTATGTCGGGAAGTCTGAAAATAGAAATCCGCTCCGAGGCGGAAACGATCTTTACCCGGACCTACCCCATCGACATTCTGGCATACGACCAATGGGGCGGAATCAATATATTCCCCGAGATGCTGGCAGCATTCATCACCCCGAATCATGCCGTGCTCACTCCTATTATCAAGAGAGCCGCCGCGATTCTGGAACAGTGGACCGGTACTCCGTCACTGGACGAATACCAAAGCCGCAATCCGGACCGTGTGAGAAAGCAGATGGCAGCTATCTACACCGCCCTCACCGAACAGCAGATTATTTACAGCACCATTCCCGCCAGCTTCGAAGAGCACGGGCAGCGTGTCCGGCTGACAGATTCCGTACTGGCACAAAAGCTCGGAACTTGTCTGGATATGGCACTGCTTTATACTTCCTGCCTCGAATCCATCGGACTGAATGCCCTCATCGTCATCACCAAAGGGCATGCTTTCGCAGGCGGCTGGCTGGTGCCGGAAACCTTTCCGGACCCTGCCATCGACGATGTATCCTTGCTGACCAAACGAACCGCCGAAGGAATCTACGACATCACGCTGGTAGAAACCACCTGCATGAATATGGGACATAATGCCGACTTCGACAACGCCGTGAAAAGCGCTAACGGCAAACTGAGCGATCCGGGCAGTTTCATCCTCGCCATCGACATCAGAAGGGCCAGGCATTCGGGAGTCCGCCCGATCCCGCAGCGCGTACTGAACGGACAAGTATGGGAAATAAAGGAAGATGAGGATATGAACAGAAATACCACGCACGCCACTCCGCAAAGTGTGAATCCGTATGATTTGTCGGGCAGCGAAACTCAGACAGTCCTCACCAAACAGTTGCTTTGGGAGAGAAGACTGCTGGATTTGAGTCTGCGCAACAACTTGCTGAATATCCGGATTACAAAGAATACTCTTCAGCTGATTCCGGCAAACCTTGCCTGTCTGGAAGACGCCTTGGCGGAAGGAGATGAGTTTCGTATCCTCCACCGTCCCGCCGAATGGGAGAATCCGGCGATGGAGTTTGGCATTTATTCTTCCATACCGGAATCGGATCCGATAGCCGACTTCGTTAATTCGGAGCTTTCACAGAAAAGGTTACGTTTTTACTTGCCGGAGAATGACTTGGGCAAAGCACTGACTCACCTGTACCGTTCGTCCCGTACTTCTATCGAAGAGAACGGAGCGAACACGCTTTATCTGGCTCTCGGACTTCTGAAATGGTACGAAACGCCTTCCAGCGAGCGTCCCCGTTATGCACCGATATTGCTGCTACCGGTCGAAATCATCCGCAAGTCAGCCGCCAAGGGGTATGTGATTCGTTCGCGGGAAGAAGAAACGATGATGAATATCACCTTATTAGAAATGCTTCGTCAGAATTTCGGCATTTCCGTACCGGGACTTGATCCGCTTCCGACGGACGAAAGCGGAATCAACGTAAAACTGATTTATTCCATCATCCGGCACTGCATCAAGAATCAGCGCAAATGGGATGTGGAGGAACAGGCTATTCTAGGTATCTTCTCCTTCAACAAGTTTATCATGTGGAACGACATCCACAACAATGCTCACAAACTGACTCAAAACAAGGTGGTCTCCAGCCTCATCAACGGAAAGATCGAATGGGACGTAACTGCGGAAGAAGTGGATGCCGCCTACATGGACAGGCAGTTATCTCCGGCAGATATTGTGCTGCCCATCATTGCCGATTCATCTCAGCTGGAAGCGATTTATGAAGCGGTGCACGACAAGACTTTTATCCTGCACGGCCCTCCGGGAACCGGAAAGTCCCAAACGATAACGAATATCATCGCCAACGCACTTTATAAAGGTAAACGAGTCTTATTTGTTGCCGAGAAGATGGCAGCCCTCTCCGTCGTCCAAAACAGACTGGCGGGCATAGGGCTTGCCCCGTTCTGTCTGGAGATTCACTCCAACAAGACAAAGAAATCCACTGTCATCTCGCAACTAAAGGAGACAACCGAAATCATCAGACGAACTCCTCCCGAAGAGTTCAGGAAGGAAGCCGAACGCCTGCTGAAGTTACGAACGGAACTAAACAAATACATCGAAGCCTTACACAAGGAATATCCTTTCGGACTTTCCCTCTATGATGCGATCATCCACTACCAGTTAACAGACGTTGAACCCTGCTTCGATATCTCGTCATCTTATCTGGACAATCTGGACAAAGACCGATTCTCACATTGGGAAGATGCCATCGAATCTTTGGTCAGTACCGCCAATGCTTGCGGCCACCCGTATCTTCACCCATTGACAGGGATTTTCATTCGGGAATATTCGTCCGCCATCAAAGAGGAAGCCTTACAAACGCTCGCCACTTTCATCGGCTTATTGACTGCCATACAATCGAAACTGCCTGTCTTTTCCGCTTTACTGGAAAATACGGACATTCATCCCACCCGCAAGGATTTCAATATAATCAGCGCCATTATCCGAAAAATACTCGATATTCCGGAACTGACGCCCGAACTGCTGACCACTCCTTTATTAAATGAAACGCTGGAAGAGTACCGGAAAGTGACGGAACACGGCAGGAAACGCGATGAAATCAAAGCAGAAATAGAAAACGGATTCACCAAAGAGGTACTGAAGATAAACGCCGGCCCCATGCTGGCCGAATGGAATCGGGTATCCGTCCAATGGTTTCTCCCACGATATTTCGGACAAAGAAAAATAAAAAAGGTGATTCGTCCTTACGCTCTGCAACCGGTAAAGCCAGAGACAGTCCAGCCTTTGCTCCATCAGGTCATCCGGTATCAGGAAGAGCTTGATTTTACAGACAGATACGCCGCCAAGCTGCCTTCTTTATTCGGAAGATTCGGAAGAGATGAAGAGTGGCCCATCATCGATCAGATCATCCATGAGGTATCTTCGCTTCATTCCCTGTTACTGAGTTATTCAAAAGATGTGGCGAAAACATCCCGAATCAAACAGAACTTAGCGTTACAACTGACAGAAGGTATCCGGACATTCAGAGATATCCATTCTCATTCTCTGAATGAATTGTATCAGCTGGTCGACACGCTTACGGCAACCGAGCAACGGCTTTCCACCACTCTGGGCATAACCGTAGAGACGCTTTATACAAACTCCGCCGACTGGATCGGCATCGCCCTACAGCAAGCCGGAATATGGAAAGAAAATCTGGACAAACTCAAAGACTGGTATCAATGGCTTCAATCCTACAACAAACTGAACGAGTTGGGTCTCGGATTTATCGCAGAAGAATATAAGGAAAAGAATATTCCTACGGATTTACTCACCAGCAGCTTCCGCAAGAGTTTCTACCAAGCCGTTATTCACTATATCATCGCCAAAGAACCGACGCTGGAATTATTCAACGGCAAGATATTCAATGATATTATAACCAAATACAAGCAGGTATCCGCCAACTTCGAGGACATTACCAAAAAGGAACTGTTCGCCAGACTGGCTTCCAACATTCCGTCCTTCACCCACGAAGCCATTCAAAGTTCAGAAGTCGGAATATTACAAAAGAATATACGCAATAATGCACGCGGAATATCCATCCGCAAGCTATTCGATCAAATACCTATCCTGCTGTCCCGTATGTGTCCGTGTATGTTGATGAGTCCTATATCGGTTGCCCAATATATCGATGCCGATGCAGAGAAATTTGACTTGATCGTCTTCGACGAAGCTTCACAGATGCCGACTTACGAAGCGGTAGGTGCCATCGCCCGAGGCAAGAATGTAGTTATCGTAGGCGACCCCAAACAGATGCCGCCTACCAGCTTCTTCTCCGTTAATACCATTGACGAAGACAACATCGAGATAGAAGATCTGGAAAGTATCCTTGACGATTGCCTCGCTCTCTCTATCCCTTCCAAATACCTGCTGTGGCATTACCGAAGCAAACACGAAAGTCTTATCACTTTCAGTAACTCCGAATATTACGATAATAAGCTGATGACTTTCCCGTCACCGGACAATATTGAATCGAAAGTCAGAATGGTCGCCGTAGACGGTTATTATGACAAAGGAAAATCCCGTCAGAACCAAGCGGAAGCGCAAGCCATAGTAGACGAAATAGCGAGAAGGCTGAGGAGCGAAAAATTAAGGAGAAAAAGTATGGGGGTAGTTACTTTCAACGTGGTTCAGCAGGCGTTGATAGAAGATTTGCTATCCGATCTCTTCGCCTTTCATCCTGAACTGGAAACCTTTGCGCTGGAATGTGAAGAACCCCTGTTCATCAAGAACCTTGAAAATGTGCAAGGAGACGAACGGGATGTGATACTGTTCTCCGTCGGCTATGGTCCCGATGCCGAAGGGCGCGTCAGCATGAACTTCGGTCCGTTGAACCGTGCGGGAGGTGAAAGACGGTTAAACGTAGCCGTCTCCCGTGCCCGATACGAAATGATCATCTTTTCTACGCTGAGATCGGACATGATTGATCTGAACCGAACTTCTTCTATCGGAGTAGCCGGGCTGAAACGCTTCCTTGAATATGCGGAGAAAGGAACCAAGCGCATACTGAATACCTCGACTAATATTCGGACCTCGGAAGAAGAAACTTCTATCGAAAAGATTATTGCCGACAAGTTACGTTCTTCGGGATATACCGTACATACTGATATAGGCTGTTCCGGATATAAGATCGATATTGGCATTGTCGATACTCAAACCCCGTCCAACTACCAATTAGGTATTATCTGTGACGGAAAGAACTACAGACGTACCAAGACTGTCCGTGACCGGGAAATTGTTCAAAACAATGTACTCAAAGCACTGGGATGGAATATCTGCCGTATATGGACGATGGACTGGTGGGAAAAGCCGGATGAAGTGATGGCGTCTATACAAGCAGCGATTGCTCAGGATATGAAAGCGGAGAAACCGGTTATAGTAAAAAAGGAACAAGAAAAAAGAGAAAAGAATGTGCAGGAAACGCCGATGCAGCTAAAATCTGCATGCGCATACACAAACTTTTCCTTTATCTCCGTACAAAATTATAATAGTACTAAAATACGTCCGTTCCTGTACGCTGCCGACGACATCTTCGCTAAAAGAAATAATCCTATTATTGTCTCCCAAGTCCAAAAGATAATAGAAAATGAAGCCCCGATCAGCAAAACCTTACTTGGAAAGAAAATCATATCCGAATGGGGAGTCAACCGTGTAGGACCACGAATAGATGCTCAATTGGAAATAATATTCGACACATTACATCTTTACCGCATAGAACATGACGGGCTTATCTTCTGCTGGAAAGATGAAGCGCAATACCGTTCTTATTCAGAGTACCGTCCCGATTCCGACCGAGATGCAGCGGATCTGCCACCCGAAGAAATAGCCAATGCCATCCAACAAATATTAATCAATTCCATCAGCCTGCCTTTACCCGATTTGGCAAAAGCATGCGCACAAGTATTCGGCTTCACACACATGGGGTCAAACATCGAAGCATCCATGCTCAGAGGGATTCAGGAAGCGGTAAAAAGGAATTATGCCAAAGTTGAAAACGGAAGGGCAACGATCATCGATTAACACGGTAAGGCAGACACAAACAGCCGCCACCCGTCAATACCCCTTCTGCAAACGTTTCAGAGCAGCAATAGAATCAGCTACATACGTATTATCCGGTTCTATGGAACGCCAATAACAAAGCGACCCTATCAACCGTTTCAGATAGGCAGGATCATGGGAGCCGATTCTGCGTTGATGTTCCGCCAGCCCCTTTGTCAAAATGAAATAGACATTCTTGCGAATCTCTCTCTTTCGGGCTTTAGGAATGGTCAGCTTCACACCGGAGCTGACGGATACGCCCGTGATTATCTTCCTGTCATTCTCATTCAGAAAACGAGTTTTCTGATGATTCGGTTCAAACTTCTCTTCCCTGATGATTTCCTTGACCCGGGCAAGCACCTCCTCTTTCGGAAAGACATCGCCCGAAAAGGTGAGGTCGTCGGCATAACGACTATAAGTCAGCCCGAATTCTTCCGCCATCACCGCCAGTTTCCGGTCCATCTCATAAGCGATGATGTTACTCAGTACCGGACTGGTAGACGCTCCTTGCGGCAAATGCCGACGCATACAACACAACTCGCCCAGCACTTTCGATATATTCTTCGGATAGCCGATCTTTTCGAAAGTCTTTTTCACCCTCGGACTACGTATGGAAATAAAGAAATCATGGATATCCGTCTTCAAGACACAGCGTTTTCCCAGATGAGGACGGACGTTATCGACGATGGAATGCTGACGCCGGAATCCCGTAGCGGCAGGATGCACATTTACAGACAGTAATATACGATGATAAATAGTATCCTGAATGGCTTTCAGTTCCTTGTCCGGAGCAGAGATCATACGGTATCCTCCTCTCCGCTTTCTGATCCAGAACTCCCGATAATGCGAAGAGACATCCTGCAGTATCTCTTTCAACCTCATCACCTCTATTCCCAACAGATTGGCACACCACACCACCGCCTCTTCATCAAATACAGGACATGTTCTCATTTTAGGAGTGACTACTCCTAAAGCATGCCTGAGCCAGGCTCCATGTTCCCATTTGTTTTTGGAAGTCTCTTCGTTAGTAGTATTACCGCTGCCTGTTGCTTTCCATCTCTTATATCCTTCCTGTTTCCGGCTCGAAGAAATCAATTTATAAATCAGAAAACCGGTAACAATAAGTATCGTAATTAAAATTCCGTCCATCTTGTTGTTACATATATAAAAAGGAGAAGAAGAGGATGAGATTTTACTAAAATAAATAGAGGTATTTATACCAGAGATTTATTTTCCAGGAAAATACCTGTGCCTGCGAGGCGACTACACCTCTTTTCTGCTAAATTTTTCCTCATCCTCTTCCTCACAAAGATATGTATTTTCTATACATTATGCAACTGTTATGAAGAAAAAACTATCGGTTAAACAACTCGAAAGTAAATTTACATCCGATCCCGCTGAACTTCCAGTTCTCACTGCTGACGAATACTCCCACATCAAAGACATGCGTACCGATACCATAACCCACTTCCAGATATGGCTGGAGATGCGGCATAGAGAGCGCACTGATATAAAGACGTTCGTTCTGCACATAGCGGGTATATTTCATCAAATGCCGGAGAATAAGGAAAGGAGCCTCGTAAGTGAAATGTCCGCGTACATAGCGGCGGGAGGAGTTGTACCAACGTCCGTCGAGCACCTGAAACACACCACCGATTTCATCATTCCACCCTACCGGCAGATTATGACGGGCAAAATTGGCAAAGTCCACAAAGTACAGTTCATCCTGATTGGTAAACGCCCCGAAGCCGAAACGATAATAAATATTTCGCATCAGCCCCAGCTGAATCTTATGTTGAAGGTCGAATTCTATCCGTTCATATTCTCCAGTACTTTTAAATACTCCTTCTATTCCCCGTTCATAGTCCACCGAAAATGTCGGATAGTCAGAGCGGAGATTGATCTTACGCTTTCCGTTCATATAATAATAAAGCGCTGGAGTCCATTCCACCCGGATGCGCGGGGCAAAGCTGATATAGGTATTTCTGAAGCGTTCCATAAATTCCGGCGGAGGCATCGGATAGTCACCCGTAATCACAAAACGGGATTTCTCGACAGCTGTTCTCTTGTGTGCCGAGAAACCGAGGCTGATATCCAGTCCGTTGGTAATTTCAAAACTATGACGGAAGTTGAAATACAAGTCCTTGAAATAATCCAGATGGATGAGGTCGAAATTAAAGATACTGTCCGGCATCGCTTTCAGTTCGTCCAGCATCTTGCTGCTATAGATACGGTTACCATTACCCACACTCAACCGGAAAAAGCCCCGTTTCTGCGGCCAGTATTCAAAGTCGGCATTCAGCGACCAGTAGAACTCTTTCCGTGTAAAGTTATAACCCAGTTTGGGTACGATGCGGAGCCACTTGTCGCCTCTGAAAATCCGGTTGTAACGGAAATCCTGTCGGTATGATAATCCGTTGCTTCCGCTATAACTGAACAAAAGCGGATTGATAAACGGCGAGAAGCGGACACTTCCGATATTGGACAGATTGAATTTATAATCTTCCACCATCAGGTCGCCCATCGTTCCCCAGAAAGCCTGACTCTTGGTTTTCTGTTGCACCGACACGGTATCCCGCCTGTATGTATAATCTTTGTAAAGTTGCTTTTCTCCTTCACTCAAAGGGATGGGGCGTAGCACGCCGAACGTGGACGCATCTGTTTTATAGGCATTCGTATCGCACTGCAAGGAGAATGATTCCGACAGATTATACTTTTTCTTCTCTTTCTTCCGAACCTTTCTTTCTTTCAGTTCTATCGATTTATAGTCCAGCGAGGCGGTATAATTGCCGTCCACCTTATTGCCCAGGAACTTAAAAAGGGCCTCCACGTCATAACGTATCGGGAGAAATTCATCTTTCTTTCCTACTTCCCCCATCTTGATCCAGCAAGTAAACGTAATCAGTTCCGACCGTCCCGAAAAACGGATTTCACGCACGCTCCATACATTGCTGCTGACAATCATATAGCCACCCACCAACTGGTCGCTCTTGGTACGGGGAATGAAACGTATCCGGTAGTCGAGATTATTGGGATCGCCCATCACACTGTCTATCCGGTATTTGTAGTATTTCTGCCCGTTCTTGGCAAGCGGAGACAGCAAGCGTTCGTCATTCAGAAGAGAAGATGAGTAGATATTGACACTAAAATATTCAAGTAATCCCGGCAGTCCCCTGTTTCCTCTCACAGTGCCTTGTGATGCCTTAACTTTCTGGTCATAGATATTGGGAGCTGTATAATGCAGGTCACTATACGTTTCGAGCAAGTATTCACGTACCCCCTTCTGCAAGCGAAACATCGAAGGAACGTACCGGAGGATAAAATTCTTCTTCTGAATATTCATCTTACCCTTTATATATAGGTTCGCGCGATAGTCGCTCACTATACTTTCATAAGAGGGAGCAAAAGTCATGACACGCTCAATGATGGAATCAGCAGATATCTCCTGACTTGTATAAGGATTAAGAACAAGATTGGCTGCCCCCTTCGGAATAAAAGAGAACAAGCACAACATACATCCTATCAATATCTTATATTTCAATCGTCGTATCTCCTTGTTTATTGTAGGCAAATATAAAAAAGAATATCGAAAAGCAAGGGAATTAAGCTGCAAAAAAGCGTTAGCAAGGAAAATCCTTTCTCAATGCCACGCATCATATCAGTTTTCATGGACATTTTTCTACTTATTAAATCCACTTCCCAATTTCTTCAATCATTACAGTAGAATACAATAAACATTTTCTCTATAAAAAATAATATCTTCAAGTGCATGAATTAATTCGTCCGGCTATAGGCAACGTTTCGTCCGCCTATAGGCAAACGCAACGTCGACTATAGGCAAACTTGCATCCGGCTATAGGCGGACGAATTAATTTATGCACTCCAAAGTATTATTTATTGCACAAGCCGGGACTAAATTTAGTATAGGATAAAAAAACGCATATGCAAATGAACGCCTCGATGGGAAAACATTTACAGTTCCTCACCCAAATGGCTATGGACAGTACTACAATGAAGCTGCTATACAGAAACATAAACAAGCATTATATGCAGGTAGAAATACTAGTCAAACAGATGGCTGCAGAAATCGACCGACAGAAAAACAAGGACGGACAGCAGGAAATACTGGAATCCATCTCTTAATCGGTTATAATCAAAAAGTGCCGTGATGGACAAAAGGTGATTCAGAGACGAATCAATCCTATAAGGAGGGGGTATTCTTCAGAAAAATATATCATTTTCCGAAAATACCCCCTTTAAAATAGGGGTACTTTCAGAAAAAACATATATTTTTGCGCCATCAACCGATAAAAAGAAGACGATTTATGTCAAAAATGAGATTTTACGCATTACAAGAACTTTCCAACCGGAAGCCGCTGGAAGTTACTGCCCCTTCCAACAAACTCTCTGATTATTATGGTAGCCACGTATTCGACCGCAAGAAGATGCAGGAGTATCTTCCGAAGGAAGCCTATAAGGCTGTTACCGATGCAATCGAAAAAGGTACACCGATCAGCCGTGAAATAGCCGACCTGATTGCCAACGGCATCCTGTCCCTCACCGGCAACAAGTATGTCATTCTGATCCTGATGAACATCATCCTGCTCATCGTGGGCACCTTTATGGACCCAACCCCTGCAGTGCTGATCTTCACTCCTATCTTCCTGCCCATCTGCAAGACCTTCGGGATGCACGCCGTTCAGTTCGGCATCATGGTCAGCATGAATCTCTGCATTGGCACCATCACCCCGCCGGTGGGTTCCATTCTGTTCACCGGCTGCAAGGTAGGTCATGTCAAGATCGAGCAGGTCATCAAAGGATTGCTTCCTTATTTCTTCGCTATCCTTGTGGCCCTGCTGCTGGTCACTTACATTCCTGCCATCTCCATGACACTGCCTACACTGGCCGGTCTCATCAAGTAAGGAGCACGCCATGGAAAAACTGCTTTGTCCGTCGCTGCTCAATCTTTCGGACGACTATCTGAAAGACGAAGTGCAGAAACTCGACCGCAGCGGCGCGGACATTTTGCATCTGGATGTCATGGACGGCGACTATGTTCCAAACTTCGGCATGAGCTTCAATGAGATCGCCACCGTCCGTGCCAACACCAGCCTGAAGCTAGACCTGCACATGATGATGAAAAACCCTCGGCGCTATGTGGAGCGCTATGCAGAGTGCGGAGTGGACATCATTTATATCCACCCCGATTCCGAGACAATTCCCACCGAAACGCTGACACTGATCCGGAAGCTGGGCAAGCATCCCGGCATCGTCCTCAATCCCGGTGTTTCGCTGGAAACCGTGCAGGAATTGTTCCCGCTGGTGGATTATGTTCTGGTTATGACCGTTGACCCCGGTTTCGCAGGGCGGGATTACCTGCCCTACGTTGAGACAAAAATCAAATGGCTGGTAGAAATTCGCCGCCAGTACGGCTTTCACATCGTCATTGACGGCGGCGTGACATGGGAGGTGCTGCGTCGCCTGTGGGGCTATGGTGTCGAAGGCTTCGTTCTGGGAAAGCAGATTTTATTCGGGCAGAACGAGCCCTACGACAAGATCATCCAAAAAGTTCGTTCCATTTGATTCATTGTAATAGGAGGGAAAGAATATGGGATTTTTAACAGGAAAAACTGCACTCATCACCGGCGCAGGGCGTGCTGTTCTGCAAGATGGCAGCTGTGGCTCCATCGGCTATGGCGTTGCCACCGCCTACGCCAAAGAAGGAGCCAATCTGGTTATCACAGGCCGCAACGTGAAAAAGCTGGAAGAAGCCAAGGCAGCGCAGACCACAAAGAAAACGGAAACGAAGAATCACACACAGGAGCTTTAAGGAGGAAGTAGCATGACCTACACCCAAGCCCAGATCGACAAAGCCAATGCGGTGGATCTGGAAGATTTTCTTTCCAGGCAGGGGGAAAAGCTGCTTCGTTCTGGAAGAGAAAAGCGCCTGGCCAGTGATCACAGTATTACAGTGAGGGGAAATCGATGGTATGATCACGCGACAGAAAAGGGAGGATGTGCCATTGACTTTGTGCGGATGTTTTATAACCAGAGCTTTCCGGATGCAGTTACATTGCTGCTTGGTGGAGAACAGGGAGTTGCATACCGGGAAAGCGCGAATCAGCAACTAGAACCGAAAAAGCCATTCGTACTTCCAGAGGCGAACCAGACCATGCACCGTGCTTTTGCGTATCTGATAAAGACAAGGTGTGTGGATCCTAAAGTAGTATCTGTATTTGCAGGAAAACACATGATTTATGAAGATGTCAAATATCATAATGTTGTGTTTGTGGGTTTTGATTCAGATGGAATTCCACGCCATGCACATAAAAGTGGAACCTGTCAGAAGGGACAACCATTTAAGGGGAATGTAGAAGGATGTGATCCAAGGTACAGTTTTCGTTGGGCTGGGAAGAGTAATACCGTGTATGTATTTGAGGCACCGATTGATATGCTGTCTTTTATTTCCATGTATCAAAAGGGGT
>ERZ824575.2996-NODE-2996-length-12344-cov-2.797705_pt1 | contig 12344 bp, 13 predicted proteins | sample MGYA00519470_ERZ824575 | MGnify/ENA primary metagenome ERZ824575 (study PRJEB31778, sample SAMEA3449170) | human gut metagenome | biome: human gut; feature: human-associated habitat; material: faeces | place: United Kingdom | collected 2010/2012 ...
CCTTCCCGTCCCGGGGGACAGTGGCTCAAGAGAGTGCGGAACGCAATCGAGGCTTACAGCTACGGGAATAGCCCCTGATTCTCACAGGAGTTCCCTTTTGATCCCGTGCCGGCAGCCGCCGGCGGGGAACCTTGACCGGGAGCAAATATAGAGATTGTTTCCGAGGCGGCAATCGTTCGGCGCTCCAATTAATGAACAAATTGTAAACAATACGGCCGACGGCGGCCTACGCGGAAAAAATATGCCGCGTCCGCCCTCATGCGGCGATTTTTCGCAAAAGCTGTCCGCATGCGCCTCTCTTTGGGGGCCGGGTGGCGCAAAACCGATAAATTTTGCTACCTTTGCCGCCGTATGAGAGCATCCGTCAAAAAGATATACGCTTCGTTCGGTCCCGACGCCTTGGTCGCGTTCTGGCTGGGCGTATGGTGGGTGTGCAACCTCTTTCAGGCCGGGCTTACGGAGCTGGCCAACGACGAGGCCTACTACCACCTCTTCGCCGAGCGGCTCGCGTGGGGCTATTTCGACCATCCGCCCGTCACGGCGCTGCTCGTATGGCTCGGTGAGAGGCTCTTCGGCGGCGAGCTGGGCGTGCGCTTCTTCTTCACGCTGCTGCAGCCCCTCTACCTGTGGGTGCTCTGGCGCCTGGTGCGTCCCGCCGGGGCGCAGCGCCGCGATGCGACGCTCTATGTCATGATCTGCGCGGCGACGCTCATGCTCCAGCTCTACGGCTTCATCGCCGTGCCCGACGGACCGCTGCTCTTCTCCGCGGCGCTCTTTCTGTGGAGCTTCCGCAACTTCGCCGAACGCCGCCGCGGAGCCTGGATCTGGATGGGTGCCGCAATGGCCCTGATGGCCTACAGCAAGTACCACGGGGCGCTGGTCGTGCTCTTCGCCCTGGCGGCCAATCCGCGGCTGCTGCGGCGTCCGGGACTCTATGCCTCGGGAGCGGTGGCCGCCCTGCTGCTCATCCCGCACCTTGTCTGGCAGTACGAACACGACTGGGCCTCGTTCGTCTACCACCTCTCGTCGCGCAACGCCACCTTCCGCGTGAACTACGTTACCGAGTTCCTGGCCAACATGCTCGTGGTCTTCAACCCCTTCTTCGTGCCGCTCTACGTCCAGGCGTGGCGGAAGACGCGGGTGGCCTCGCGCGGAGCCCTGTGGCGGACGCTGAAGCTCCTTCCCGTAGCCTTCATCGGCTTCTTCCTCCTCTCGTCGCTGCGCGGCTATGTGCAGCCCCAGTGGGTGATCGTCGCCGCATTCGGCCTCATCGCCCTGCTGTTCGACTACGCCCGGCGTCATCCCCGCACGCGGCGCTATGTGATGCGTGCCGGAGCCGTTACGCTCGCGCTGATGGCACTCGTGCGTCTGGTGATGATCTTCAATCCGCTGGGTATCCGCTTCGAGGTCTTCGACAACAGGGAGAGTTACGGCGCCATCGCCGCCGAGGCCGGGGAGCGTCCCGTCGTCTTCCGGCACGGATATGCCGTGGCGGCCAAATACATCTTCTATACGGGCGGCGAGGCCTACTGCCAGCCCAACATCCGCTATCGGACCCACCAGTGGCAGTTCCGCGACGACGATGACCGCTTCACGGGGCGCGAGGTGCTCGTCGAGTGCCCGACGCCGACCGAGGCCGATACGACGGGCCGCATCCGGACCCTGCGGATGGCCAACGGCCGCAGCTTCTCGTGGTTCGTGGATCCCGCGTTCCACCCCGTGCGCCGCGTCTCGATCGCAATTGACGGGCTGCCCGGGCGGGTTGCCGCGGGCGATACGCTGCACCTGGCGCTGCGCGTGGAGAATCCCTATCCCTATGCCGTCGAGGTGGGCGACAGCGTGCAGCTGTCGATGCTCTGGAAGCACGGACGCTTCCGTGTCGAGGAGTTCGTGCTGCCGCAGCGCCTTACGCTGCCGGCTGCGGGCGCAACGGCGTGCGACGTGCGCTTTGTCGTGCCGCAGCAGCTGGCCGGCGAGCGCTTCGATGTCGGCTTTGCCCTGCGCAGGGAGGGTTATACGAACTGGTACAACGGAAAGGCGCTGCCCGTGGAGGTGGCTCCCCTTCGGTAAGACAACTGCGGCGGTGTGTATTCCTCTGTATATAAGTGAATCGGTGAGTCAGTGAATCAGTGAGCGTGGTATGATCGAACAGTTTCTGAAATTCTGCGTCGTGGGAGGTTCCGGGGTCTTTGTGGACTTCGGCATCACCTACGCCTGCAAGGAGTGGCTGCGGTTGAACAAGTATGCGGCCAATTCGTTGGGGTTCCTCTGTGCCTCGACGACCAACTACATCCTGAACCGTCTCTGGACCTTCCACAGCGAGAATCCCGACATCACGGGACAGTATCTGCGCTTTCTGGGAATTGCGGTCGTGGGGCTGGCGATCAACAACGCCACGGTCTACGTGCTGCACAACCGCCTGCGGATGAACTTCTACCTGGCGAAGCTCTTCGCCACGGGCATGGTTACCGTCTGGAACTTCTTCATGAACTACTTCTTCACCTTCCTGTAGGAGGCCTTTCCGGCCTGTCGGGACCCAACGAAAAACCGGACCTTCCCGTGCGGGAGGATCCGGCCCGTTTTCCGTGTCTTTTTCCGTGTCGGTGCCTTTTTCAGCGGGCGGCGCGTTTGCGGATGCGGCGCAGCGGGAGTCCGAGCTCCCCGAAGAAGGCCTCGCGGAAGATGCCTCCCGACATCTTCGAGACCCCCTTGGTCCGTTCGACGAAGACGATCGACACTTCGCGCAGCTTCAGCCCGAGTCTCCAGGCCGTATATTTCATCTCGATCTGGAATCCGTAGCCCTTCATGCGGATGGCGTCGAGATCCATCGTCTCAAGTGCCCGGCGCGAGTAGCAGACGAAGCCGGCCGTGGCGTCATGCAGCGGCATGCGCGTTACGATGCGCACGTAGACCGATGCGAAGTAGGACATCAGCAGCCGCGACATGGGCCAGTGGATGACGTTCACCCCCTCCGCATAGCGCGACCCGACCACCACGTCGTACCCTTCGGCGGCGGCGCGGTAGAGGCGTACCAGATCGTCGGGATTGTGTGAAAAGTCGCAGTCCATCTCGCAGATGTAGTCGAAGCCGTGCTCCAGACCCCAGCGGAATCCCGTGAGGTAGGCCGTGCCGAGACCCTGCTTCCCGGAGCGCTCCAGCAGGTGCAGCGTCTCGGGAAACTCCTTCTGGCGCTCGCGGACGATCGCCGCCGTGCCGTCGGGCGAGCCGTCGTCGATGACGAGCATCTCGAACGGCTCCTCGAGCGAGAAGATCTTCGAGATCATCGCCGAGATGTTCTCCTTTTCGTTGTAGGTCGGGATGATGACGAGTTTGCGCATGACCTTCGTATTGTGGTTACGGGGACAAATATACGATTATTTTGCGATTCCGAAATTTCCGGACGCTCTTTTTGCGGGGCGCTTCAGCTGCTGGAGGGCAGCCTTGTCGGCGCTGCTGACCCGGTACGATTCGCGGATTTTCTGCAGCGAGCGGTTGAAGGTCCAGTCGTCGAGCGGGCAGTCGTTTTCTAACCAGGGACGGGTTTTGGCGGGCTGTTTGACGAAGCAGACCGAGACGGCCCACGCCACGCCCATGCGGGCGTAGTAACCCTCGTGGCGGATCGCGCCCAGCAGCCCGAGCAGGGCGTCGATATGCTCCTCATCGACGAAGTTGTCCAGGGCCATGACCACCGCAAAGCGGAGGTCATACTCCGCTTCGGAGTGAAAGTAGGGCTCTATGAAGCGCCACATCGCCTCGCGCTCGCCGGCGCGGAGCCGCCAGCAGAAGCAGTCGCAGAGGGCCCAGTTGTCGATGCGGGAGACGAAGCGGGCGACCCGTTCGAGCCTCTCCCCGATCGGACATGCGGCATATCCGATGACAAGGCCCTCGATCAGCCGCTCCTCGAAATAACGCACCTCAAAACTGTCGAGGAGCGTGCGCCAGTCGCCGCGGGCGATGCGCCGGGCGATCCTGCGCAGCTGCGGAATGCGGACGCCCAGCAGCTCCCCGATGCCCGGGACAAGCGACGCCGTGAACTCCCGGTAACGGGGATCGGCCAGCGAGAGCAACTCTTCGCGCAGGGTCATCGGACGGCGGGGTTATTCGGTGCGTGTTACCGTGCGGAAGCAGCCGACGCCGCACACCTCGGTCGAGATCTCCCCGACGCTGTTGCCCGCCTTGGCGTTCACGCCGGTCTGGATGCGGATGTAGTCGATCTGCGGCAGGTGCACCGCTTCGCCCCGCTCGTCGACGGCGTCGGCGATGCGGAAGCGGTTCTTCGTGCCCAGGCGATCGATCGACGAGTAGTTGTCGGCATAGCCCCAGGCGAAGGCCTGCATGACGTATTTCCCGGAGGCTTCGTCGTAGTGCACGTTTTCGCGCAGCCGCGTTCCGCGGTAGGTGAGCGAGGCGACCCAGGCCGGGACGTAGCTCTCCTGCGTGTGGACGCCGATGCGGTCGATCGTCCCCGTGTGTCCGTAGTTGTCGCTCCAGGCAACCGGCTCTCCGGATTGTGCCGGGGCCGTATAGGTGATCTCGTAGTCGTGCAGCGTCTCGGCGTTGTCATACTCGCTGCCCCGCAGCTGGTACCAGGTGCCCGGGGCTCCCTGCTCCCGCTGTGCCACCCAGACGATGCCCGGTTCCGAGGAGCCGTCGAAGGTGTTTCCGATGACATACAGGTCATAGCCGCCCGTGTTGGGTACGGGCCGGTCGAACTCCGCGATCAGGTACCCGCCCGAGCGAGACGTAGAAATTCTGTGCGAGGCGCTGCGAAGCGTAGACCGCGGCCTCCTCGGGCGTCGTGATCGGCGTTGCGGGGAATCCCGCATGGGAGCTGTTGATGAACTGCCCGGGAGCGGGCGAGTATTCGTAGATGCCCGATGCGGGCTCCTCGATCTCGACGGTCGAGGTCTCTTTGCCGGAGTTGCAGGCCGCGAGGGCGAGCGAAAACAGCAGGAATGCGAATCTTCTCATCATCGTTTCGGATCGTTTGTGTGCCGCGGCCCCGTTCCGGTCGTCGGATTCTCCGTCGTCTGCGGCGCCGCATGCGGGACAAAAGTACGCTTTTTTCCCGGAACGGGGCCGCATTTGCCGGGAAAAGATTATCTTTGTCCGTAGGCTGTCGCTTCCCAAACGGCTGCCGCGGGAGTTTGTTCCGCGGATCCGCTTCGGAGGCCGGGCCTGTGCCAGTGCCATGAGTATGCTCTCCATCCGTGAAGTCGATAAGTGGACGCCCTCGCTTGCCGAGGCGTTCGGCAGGCTGTTGCCGCAGCTGTCGCCCGCCCTGCGGCCCCCTTCGGAGGGGGAGGTACGGGCGATGGTGGAGAGTCCCGCAACGGCTCTTTTCGCCGCCTGGCGCGATATGCGGATCGTCGGGCTGCTCACGCTGACCTGGTACAGGGTTCCCTCGGGCTGCAAGGCGTGGATCGAGGATGTCGTTGTGGATGAGGCGGCACGGGGGCTCGGCATCGGGGAGCGGCTCGTGCGGGCGGCGCTGGAGCGCGCTGCGGCCGAGGGGGTCGACCGGGTGCTGCTCACCTCCCGCGCATCGCGCCGTGCGGCGCATGCACTCTATCACAAAACGGGTTTTGAAGAGGTGGACACCGTGGTGTTCGCCCGAAAAGTGGATAAGCCATGAAGAAAATTCTGAAGATTGTCGTTGCGGCGGTCGCCATCCTGCTGCTGGTGCTGCTCTCGGCGCCGATGCTGCTGCGGGAGAAGATTGCCGGGGTCGTCAAGCGCGAAGCCAATGCCGTGCTTGTGGCGACGCTCGATTTCGAATCGCTGCGTGTGAACTTTCTGCGCCATTTTCCCCGCGCCTCGCTCGAGCTGCGCGGCATGACGCTGGTCGGCGAAGGACGTTTTGCGGGCGATACGATCGCCGCGGTGGAGCGTCTCTCGGTCGTCGTCAATCCGCTGTCGCTCTTCGGCAACGGCGGATTCGAGGTGTCGAAGGTAATCCTCGCCGGCCCGGTGCTGTATGCGCACAGGTGTGCCGACGGTGCGGTGAACTGGGATGTCGTGAAAGCCTCTTCCGCGGAGGAGCCTTCCGAACCCGCGGCGGCAGGATCGGCGGAGCCCTCCTCCGCCTTCCGCCTCTCGGTGCGCGACTTTCGGATCGAGCGGGCCGTGATCCGCTACGAGGATGACTCCACGGGACTGTGCTTTGCGGTCAATCCGCTTGCGGTGCGGCTGCGCGGGGATCTCTCCGCGGCCCGTTCGAATCTCGACCTGCGGATGACGGCCTCGGGACTGCAGCTCGTCTCGGGGGTCGTTCCGCTGTTGAGCGACGCCGAGGCGAGTCTCGATGCGCGCATCGATGCCGACCTGGAGCATGGACGCTTCACCTTTTCGGAAAACAGATTGCGGCTGAACGCCATCGAGCTGGGCCTCGACGGCTGGGTCGAGATGCGCGGCGAAGCCGTGGCGATGGATCTTCGGGCCGGCTGCGAACGCGTGCAGTTCAAGGATGTGCTGTCGCTCGTGCCGGCCTTCTATACGCGGGATTTCCGGCGTCTGACCGCCTCCGGCGAGCTCTCCATGTCAGCCTGGGCCCGGGGCGAGATGCGCGGTGCCGTGCTTCCGGCCTTCGAGCTCAGGACCGAGGTGCGCGACGGCAGCTTCCAGTACGCCTCGCTGCCCAAGGCCGTTACGGATATTCGGCTCGTTGCATCGGTTGCAAATCCCGGTTCGGTGATGGACAGTACGGTGGTGGACCTTCCGACCTTCGGATTTTCGATGGCCGGGAACAGCCTGTCGGCGAGCTTCCGGGCTACGAACCTCGCCTCGGATCCCGAGTTCCGGGCTTCGGCCGGGGGATGTGTCGATCTGGGAGCCGTCGGCGAGGTCTATCCGCTGGAGAAGGGGACGCAGCTTGCGGGACGCATCACGGCCGACCTGCAGCTTGCGGGACGCATGTCCGACATCGAAAAACAGCGTTACGAGCGGCTCGGGGCCCGGGGCTCGCTCGTTGTCGAGGAGCTCGGACTGGCACTTCCCCGGCTTCCCGAGGTGCATATCCGCCGGGCTGCGGCGTCGCTCTCGCCCGCGGCCCTGACACTCGGAGAGTGCGGCATAACGATCGGGCGCAGCGACCTGTCGGCCAACGGCCAGCTGACCGGATATATCGGCTACCTGCTGCGGGGAGACCGGCTTGCGGGGCGACTCTATCTGCGCTCCGGACTGCTGGATCTCAACGAACTGCTCTCGCTGGCACCCGATACAACGGCCGAGGAGCCGGCTGCGGAGGAGCCGGCGGCCCTGCCTGAAACGGAGGTGCCGCCTCTGGTGCTGCCGACGAATCTCGATCTGATTCTCGAAACCGAACTGCAGCAGGTGCTCCTTGCGGAGATGAAGCTCGAGCAGGTTTCGGGCGCCGTATCGCTTTCGGACGGCGTGCTGTCGCTCGACCGCCTCTCGATGGGCCTCTTCGGCGGCAGGGCCTCCGCGTCGGGACGTCTGTCTGCCCCGGCCGGGACGTCTGCGGCGCTTGCGCTTGCGGCAAATGTCTCGAACGCCTCCTTCTCGCGGACGTTCGAGGAGCTGGAGCTGGTGCGCCAGCTGGTGCCTCTCTTCGCCAAAACGGGCGGCGACTACTCCCTCTCGCTTGATCTCGATACGCCGCTTGACGCCCGCCTTTCGCCCGATCTCGGGGCGCTCAACGCCTCGGGCGAGATCCGCTCCGAGCATATCGAGCTGCAGCAGATCGAGGCTTTCGACCGTCTGGCCTCGCTGCTCAAGGATGACCGGCTGCGCCGGATCGAGGCCCGCGACGTGGCGATCCGTTTCGCGATCCGCGACGGGCGTGTGGCCACGCAGCCCTTCGATCTGAAGTTGACCGATGCGGTGTCGGTCAATTTGTCCGGTTCGACGGGACTTGATCAGACGATCGACTATACGGCCCGTGTCGCGGTTCCCGTGGCGGGACGTTCGCAGACGTTCGACGTGGGTATCGGCGGAACCTTCAGCGATCCGCGGCTGTCGCTCGACGTGAGGAAGGCGGCCGGGGAGGCGGCCCGGCGTGTTGTCGATGAGCAGGTGGAAAAACTCACCGGCAGCGAGTCGCTCTCCGCCGAGGTGGACAAGCGTGCGGAGCAGTTGCGCAGCGAGGCGCAGCGGGCCGGCGAGCAGCTGGTCGAGGCGGCCGAAGCGCAGCGTGCGAAACTCGTCGAGGCGGCGGCCGAGAAGGGCGCCATTGCCCGCCTGGCGGCACAGAAGGCCGGGGACAAGCTGGTCGAGGAGGCCGAAAAGCAGGCTGCGAATCTGGTGGCCGAGACTGAACGGCAGTTCGAAAAACTCCGCACGACGGAACAAACGGAGTAGCCCCGATGTTTGTCATCTTTGCCGTCCTTCTGGGAGGAATCCTTGCGGGGCGCCTGTTTCGGGGCAGACGCCTTGCTTCGTTGCCGCATCTGATTACGGGAATCATCTGGGCGCTGCTCTTTCTGCTGGGTATCGAAGTGGGGACCGATCCGGCCGTTGTCGGAGGGCTGGCTTCGCTCGGCGTGGCGGCCTTCGTGCTCTTCGGGTGTTCGATGGCCGGAAGTATCGCGGCGGCATGGCTGCTGTGGCGCCGGATCCGGCGGCGCAGCCACGCAACGGACGGAAAAACAGAAGGTGAAAACTCCGGAAATGCCGCATCACCCGCAGCGGCCCTGCGCGGCAGTCTGGTAATCGTGGCCTTTTTCGCGGCAGGGTGCCTTGCGGGCGTGCTGACGGGAATCGATCTGTCGGAGTGGCGGGTCAGCACCTGGGTGCTCTATGCGTTGATGTTTTCGGTGGGCATGAGCCTCGGCCACGACGCCACGCTCGCCGGACGCATCCGGCAGCTGGATCCGCGGCTGGCGCTGCTGCCTCTTGCGACGGCGGTCGGAACGCTCGGCGGTGCGGCGTGTGCCGCGGCGTTTGTCCCCTGGTCGGTCGGCGACACGCTGGCCGTCGGCGCCGGTTTCGGCTACTATTCGCTCTCGAGCATCTTTATCGCCGACCTGCGGGGGCCCGAACTGGCGACCATCGCCCTGCTGTGCAATATCTTGCGCGAACTCTTCACGTTGCTCGCTGCGCCGCTTGTGGCCCGGTGGTTCGGACCGTTGGCCGCCGTGTCGATCGGCGGCGCCACGTCGTTCGATACGACCCTTCCCGTCATTACCCGTGCGGCCGGAGCACCTTATGCCGTCGTTTCGATTTTCCACGGCTGCGTGCTCGATTTCAGCGTGCCGTTTCTGGTGCCCTTCTTCTGTGCGCTTTGAGCCGCTTTGAATGTGCAGGGCCCGCAACCGACAGCCGGTTGCGGGCCCTGCTCCGTTCAGAGTTGGAGGTAGCTTTTGAGCGCCTCGACGTATTCGGCGAAGGCTTCGCGCCCGGTGTCGGTGATGCGGCAGACGGTGCGGGGCATCTTGCCCCGGAAGCCTTTTTCGATCTCGATGTATCCCGCCCTGGCGAGTTTGTCCAGCTGCACGGAGAGGTTGCCGGCCGTGGCGCCGGTCTCCTGCCGGAGGAAGACGAAGTCGGCCTCCTCGACCCCGATGAGGATCGAGATGACGGCCAGCCGCAGCTCCGAATGCAACAGGGGATTCAGCTCCTTGAACATGGCGCTACCTTTTGTGTCGGTTCCGGTAGTTGATCATATGCCCCGGGATGACCATCATCACGAGGAAGATCGCCGCGAAGATCAGGATCTCGAAGTTGAGGTGCGCCGCATCGATCTCGGCGGTCTCGGACAGCCGTTTCAGGTAGTAGTCGTAGAAGGCGAAGAGCGTTGAGAGCCCCATGCCCGCGAATCCGGCCGTGGTGTAGATCTTCGAGCGGACGATCAGCCCCGTCGCAGCGGCGCCGATCGACATCGTGAGGGTGATGAGCGCGAAGAGGCTCGGACGGTAGGAGAGCCCGTGGAAGATGCAGAACAGGAAAATCGGAATCAGCGCAAGCGTGCAGACCAGCCACAGCGCGTTGACGATGCGGTCGATCTCCGTGCGCGGGTCGGTGGGCCGCCTCTCGGGAAAGAGGCGCATGAGCGCATATCCGAGTATGGGGATCAGAAACCAGCTCAGGCTCCAGAGCGGATCGGCGCCCGCGCGGTTGAGCGCATAGTTGAGCAACGAGATGCCGACGGTGGTGTAGCCCCAGACGAGGTAGGGACGTCCCGAGTGGCTTTCGAGCCGCTGGCGGGTGTTGCGGATCATGCGGCCGATGAGTTCCAGGCTCTCGGCGGCGTCGAGGCGTTTCTCTTCCATAATGCAAAGATAGTTTTTATTTTGTTTCCGTTGATGCGGCATCTGCCGTGGATTCCTGAGCGGCGGATTGCGGGCCGAAGTCGTAGCGCAGTTCGATGCGGGCGCCGCGTGTGAGCTCCTCCCGCCGGATCGCGGGCGAGCAGCACCCTTCGGCCGGGCGGCCGTCGTCGCGGCGGTCGAGCCGGTAGTTCCCGTTTTCGTCGTGGAAGGCGTAGAGCGTAACCGAATCGGAACAGATGCCGCCGATCTCGATGACGCTCTCGCCGTTTGCGGGCTCCACCATTCCGTGCTGCTGCGTTTTTCCATCCTTGATCATCCACAGAATGCGGCCCTTGTCGGAGCGCAGCCCCGTGATCGTAATTTTCAGCGGTTCGGCGGCTGCGGCCGCGACGACCGTGCCGAGTGCCAGAATCAGGCAGACAATTCGTGTTTTCATGGTATTGATTTTTTGAGGGTTCAACGGTAGTCGTGCTCCTCGTCGCAATCGAGCAGCCGCCGGACAACGAGCAGAAGCAGTTGCAGGCCCCATCCCAGTGCGACCCACTGAACCCACCAGCAGCCCGGCGAGGTGAAGTAGTTTACCACGGTCAGAAAGAGGCACGTTGCGAGGAATGTGGAGAACTGGCGCAGAAAACTGCGCTTGAACAGACGTCGGAGGTCGGTCTTGGGGTCGGTCTTTTCCATGGTTTTTCGGGTTTGGCTCGTTGAGAAGGTTGTTATGTTGCTGCAAATATAAAGTAGTTTATAATATAAACCAAATTTTCGGGCCGAAAAATTCCGGATTCCGGGATTCGGGAGGGGCGGTTGGCCGGAATCGCGCTTGGCCGCGAGGTGTGCTGCCGGGGCATCCGGTCTTATATGTATGATAGATAGGTGGATTGGAACAGGCGGGCCGTGAAAAAGAGCGGCCCCGCCGGTCGGGTGAACGGCGGGGCAGGGTGGGGTGAACGATGGCGGGGCTGGTCGGTGCGGACCTACCGGTGTGCGACCTCCCTGACGAGGATCCGTTCCCATTCGGGATGGCGGTCGATGTAGCGGGCGATGAAGCTGCACTGGGGGATCACCTGCAGACTCTTGGCCCGCATGTCTTCCAGGACGGCCAGAACCAGTTCCCGGCCGATGCCCTGTCCCTCGAACCTCGGAGGCACCTCCGTGTGGGTCAGAATCCGGTATCCCGGACCTACGATGTATTCGACGACCGCCTTCTCTCCGCCCAGGTCCATCTCGTAACGCCGCAAGGCGACGTTGTCGATCAACGTGTGTTTTTTCTCTTTCTCCATAGTTATCGAATCTAATCTTAAAAATTGTTTCCGGAACATCCTATCAAATATGGTTCCGAAGTTGTATTTTTGTCTCCCGATGAGAGACGCCGTTGCCGACATACTCCTCGACTGGTACGACCTGCACGGCCGCGATCTTCCGTGGCGCCGCACGCGGGATCCCTACCGGATCTGGCTTTCAGAGGTGATCCTCCAGCAGACGCGCGTGGCGCAGGGGCTCGGCTACTACCTCCGCTTTACGGAGCGCTTCCCCGATGTCGCCTCGCTGGCCGCCGCCTCGGAAGAGGAAGTGCTGCGCCTCTGGGAGGGCTTGGGCTACTATTCGCGCGCCCGTCACGTGCTGGCCGCGGCCCGGCTGATCATGGAAAAGCACAAGGGCGTCTTCCCCTCGGGCCTGGAGGACATCCGCGCCCTGCCCGGCGTGGGGCCGTACACGGCCGGGGCCGTCGCCAGCATCGCCTTCGGCGAAAAGCTGCCCTGCGTGGACGCCAACGTGGAACGGGTGGTGGCCCGCGTCTTTGATCTGGACGGTCCGGTCAAGCAGGAACCGACGGCCTCGGCCGTGCGGGCCTGGGCGCTGCGCCTGGTGCCCGAAGGCAGGGCCCGCGAGCACAACCAGGCCATGATGGAACTGGGAGCTGTAGTCTGTGTTCCAAACGGAGCAGCAAAGTGCGAAGAATGCCCGTTGGGGCATTTTTGCCTTGCCAGAAAGCATGGAACTGTAGAAGAACTTCCCGTAAAAGCACCGAAGAAAGCCCGTACCATAGAACAGCGAACGGTCCTTGTGATCCAGGACGGAGCAGGTACAGCGATCCGTAAACGTCCGGATACAGGA
>ERZ824575.3001-NODE-3001-length-12326-cov-10.784125_pt1 | contig 12326 bp, 19 predicted proteins | sample MGYA00519470_ERZ824575 | MGnify/ENA primary metagenome ERZ824575 (study PRJEB31778, sample SAMEA3449170) | human gut metagenome | biome: human gut; feature: human-associated habitat; material: faeces | place: United Kingdom | collected 2010/2012 ...
TGCTTGCAAACTCTGAGTTTGTGGCACTTTTAAAGCAGGCGAATACAGACAGTTCAAAGATGGCGGAGGTTATCGGGGTATCAGAGGCACAGCTTCGGTTCGTAACTAATACCGCCTCTGGAATGGGACTTATTAAGTGTGGTTCGGTAGTAATTCCCTTTGATAATCAGATCAGCAAGGATACGGATTTGTACAGGCTGTATAATACCAACATTCATGAGAAGATTGCGGAACAGAAGAAAAAAGAAGCAATGCTGCAGTGATAACAGATGAATTTTTATAGAATCTATAGTATAATCAAGAGGTCGGATGAATGTCCGACCTTGATGATAATAAATTAGATATTCCCTATTTTTAAGAAGAAAGCATATAAGATTCGATATGAAAAATAAATAAGGAAGCAGTTCTAAAATGTATCATTTGTACCGGAGAACATGTGGCTGGATTTTAAGATATGCTTATCGTACACTTTGACGAGAATATGTTGATTGGGGATGCAGCGGACCTGGATGCATTTATGGAAATGTATGGTGTGGAAGCAATTTCCAAGGAATATTTGTAATTATTAGGGAAAAGAAAATTTGAAATTAACAGCTGGTTAATTATTTGCTTTTTATATTGATAGAATGGACACGTTGGTTTTTCAGCGTGTTTTTTCTATTTAAAAATATTTTTAAATACCTCTTGTAAATTAAAGAAAGGCGTGTTAATATCTATTTAAAGAAAATTTTAAATAGGTAAGAGATATGGGAGAAACAAATATTTTTAAAGTGTTAGCAGACAGTCAAAGAAGAGATATTCTTACTATGCTAAAGAATGGACGATTAAATGCTGGAGAGATTGCGGAAGAATTGCAAATTACACCAGCGGCACTTTCTTATCATTTGAAACTATTAAAGAGTGCCGATTTAGTATCTGAATATAAAGAAAAAAACTTTGTTTATTATGAAATCAATACTACAGTTTTTGATGAATTAATTATATGGGTTAATCAGTTTGGAGGAAAAAAGAGATGAAAAAAATAATGTGGATAGTAGCAATGATTCCAGTTGTAGTCACAAGTGTGGTACTACAGTTTATGCCGGATGTTATACCTATGCATCATGATTTGGAGGGAAATACTGACAGATGGGGAAGTAAAACAGAAAGTCTTATTTTTCCGATAATAATTTTGTTTATTACACTATTTTGGCATTTGCTAATCAATGTATTTGAAAAAAAATCAATAACAGCAAAAACTGAAAAGGAACAAATGGAAGCAAAATCTTCTGCAAAAGTATTGTGTGTTGTAGGGCTTTCGCAGGCTATAATGTTCGGTATTATGCACTGTTTTATTCTTTACTCTTCATGGATACAAGCAAATACGGGTAGTTCTCAGGCTACTATTGATATTGCAAAAGTTTCCTGTATTTTATGTGGCATTCTGTTTATTGTATTAGGAAATTTTATGACAAAAGCAAAACGGAATGCGGTAGTAGGACTTCGAACCGTTTGGAGTATGCATAATGACGATACGTGGAGAAAGAGTAATCGCTTTGGGGCAATATGTATTATTGTTACCGGTCTATTGACTATCATTACATCTATATATACAAGTGGAATGACTGGGACAATATTTATGTTGATTTATTTATTATTAGCAGCGGTTGTAGCAGTTATATATTCGAAAAAGGTGTATGATAAGGAAATTGACAAATGATTTTTAGTTATGTGGAGAAAGTGAAACTTTCAGTTTCATGTTGCTTTTAATAATTGAATATTGAATGATTTTACATAGCCGTTAAGGAGTAATTTTTGCTCCCTAGCGGCTTATTTTATTTTTCAAAGTAGGAGGTGAGAAAATTGAAAATTAGAAAGGTTGATGACAAACCGATGGTCATTCACACCAAGGAGAAAGCCAAGATTCATACCCACGAACCAAAGGGAGCCAAGATTAAAAGCAGCAACATCTATACAGTAGAGAGAGGTCCTAAGACTATCGGTGCAAAGGTATGGAGAATATGAAGAGTGAGGAGCAGAATGTACCTGTCAGGGCAGAAGCAGAGCCGGAGAGAGTCAACGCAGAGATTGTGTATGCTCTTAGGGTTGCATCTTGGTTCATATATTATGCATCTTGGTATTGTTTATATAGACAAATAGATAAATATACGATAAAACTAAAACAGATACATAAAATCTTTATCTATATTGTTGCTTCTGCCGTTAAAAATGGTAGAGCAGATTGAGAAAAAGGAGAATGAAATGGGATCAGATATCATAAAAATAAGTCATCTAACCAAGAACTTCGGTGATGTAAAAGCTGTTAATGACTTAAATTTCAAGGTTAAAAGGGGAGAGCTGTTTGCTTTCCTTGGCGTTAATGGAGCCGGAAAAACAACCACATTAAAGTCTGTTGTGGGAATTTTGCAGTTTGACCAAGCAGGATGGTACTGTACTGTTGCTGGTTACGATTATGTTGTGTGGTCTTACATCAATGGATATCATGACAGCACCTTCGATTTCTTTGGAGGGGAAAAGTCTGTGGATTGCACAGTCTCTTCCAGTGACACCATGGCAGGTTCTTCGTGCAAAACTGGATATGCAGCTTATTTTAAATGGGATACCGGTGATGCTTTGCATGATTTGTACGGCAGTAGTCTGCCCAATTAAAATCGGACAGTTTATAATGATGATCCTGCAGGTACTGTCATTCGTGTTTGTAATGGCAGTATTTGGTTTATTTATGGGCGTGATAAAGCCAGTGCTTACCTGGACCAATGAGCTTACACCGATAAAGCAGAGTGCTTCTGTGATGGTTACAATGTTTGGAGGATTCGGATATACAGCACTTCTGTTTATTGGATATATGGTGCTTCCTGGTTATACATTGGGATACATTTGCTATATAGGGATTTTTATAGCGGCAAATGTTGTGGCTGGTCTGACATTGTATATTTGGCTGAGAACAAAAGGCTGTGATAGATTTGCGGAACTTTGATTTTTGCATTGTGCAAAAAAAGAAACGAAAGTAGGAGAATTATGAAATCAAGTAATAAACAGTACGGAAAGAGGCTGCTTATATTAGCATTTCCAATCATCATGAACAATATTATAGCGCAGCTTCAGATGATTATTGACAGAATATTTTTGGGACATGCCAACGATTTGTATATGAGTGCACTGGGAAATGTTTCATCACCCGTATGGACAACCATGTCATTTTGCAATTCCCTTGTAATGGGAGCTTCCATACTGATAAGTCAGAGTGTAGGTGCCAAAAAGCGGGAAGATATTGGAGAATACGCCGGAGCAATGTTGAAGTATAACAATATTATTCCGATTTTTCTGTGTTTTTTCTGGATGATATTTCCAAAACCGGTATTTATGATTCTGGGGGTATCAGATAATGTTATGCCATTGTGCTTAGGATATGTAAGATGGTATGCACCATTATTTTTACTTACAGGACTTGGCGGATCGCTCGGAGTTATCCTGCAGACATCAAATTATACAAAACCGCTTGTGGTGTACGGGTGCGTTCGTTCGGGACTCAATATATTTTTAGATTGGATGTTGATTTTTGGTAATTTAGGAATGCCTGCTCTAGGAATTGAGGGAGCAGCAATTGCAACTGTAATTGCTGAATATGTTGGAGCAATATACATATCCGTTATATTTTTTACCAGTAAAAAGCTTCCTACAAGACCAAGCTGGAATGATGTGAAAAAAGGACATTTCCAAAGCTACCTGAATGCTGCAAAGCTTGGAATTAACATTGCATTAGAGGATTTTGCATGGAATATAGGAAATCTGATTTTAATTCGAATTCTCAATTCAATAAATGAATATGCTGCAGGTATTTATACGATTATATTTGGAGTAGAAGTACTTGCAGTTGTTATTATTGGTGCAATCGGAAGTGGTACTATGACACTGACTTCGGAAGCAACTGGCAGAAAAGCTCTTGCACAGTATAAAGGAATTACATTATGCGCTTATGCTGTCTGTGCAATCGTAACTGTGGTAATGATTGTTGGAGCAGTGTTATTCCCGGAACAGATATTATCATTGTTTACCAGTGATAAAACAGTTATTGCCAGTTGTGCAGGCTATTTGCTGCTGATTGGTATAAATCTGTTCTCGAAATCCGGGAATATTATTATCGGAAATGCCATTCGTGGAAGCGGAAATACAAAGTGGATGTTGTTTACTCAGATTTTTGGAACGATTTGGATCGTAAGTGTAGCTTCGGTCTTAGTATTTATTTGTAAATTGGGAATCTTTGGAGTGGTTCTGGCAGTTATATTGGATGAAGGTGTCAGGGCACTGATTAATTTGGGGAAATATTTAAGAATTGTGAAGAAGTGGGGAGAATGGAATGGTTAATTTAAAAGTGATTAACGAAGACAATTGTTGCAATATATCACTTAGCTGTCACCTTTAATGAGGGGGTGTGTAACAAATATATGCCTGCAAATGCAAGATTTACAGGATTTTGTATAGGAATGCTAGGTGACATGATATTTCTGGTTTCAGTACTATGTATGAAAGATAGCCGGCGGGCAGGAATCCCGGACAAAGACAGAACCACACTTGTTACGACCGGAATTTATCGTTATAGTCGGAATCCGGCTTTTTTAGGTTTTGACTTTATGTATGTAGGACTGCTGTTGATGTATTTTAATTTGTCAATGTTTGTAGTATCTGCATTTGCTATTATCATGCTGCATTTGCAGATATTGCAGGAGGAACGGTATCTGACAGAGAATTATGGAGAGTCATATAGAGAGTATCAAAACAATGTTTTCCGCTATCTGGGAAGGAGATAGATTAGATATGTGGTTTTGGTGGTTCATTTTGATATGTGATTGTATTATTCCGGTGCTTATGATAATTGCGGGGAGAATGATGTGGAAACATTGTCCTAAGAAAATCAATGGAATTGTGGGATACAGAACAAAGATGTCAATGAAAAATATGGATACATGGAAATTTGCACATGACTATGCAGGAAAACTCTGGTGGAAAGTTGGTATTGGTATGCTAGGACCTACATTGTTAATGCATATTCCTTTCTATGGAGCAAGTGACGATATAATGGGAATATTAAGTATTATTATCATGGTAATACAATTAGCATTTTTGTTTGGGACTATTTTCCAAACGGAAAAGACATTAAAAAACAATTTCCATGAGGATGGAACAAGGCAATAAGGGGCTTCTGCCGGAGCAGGGATACAGGCAGCCCCAGGTTTTATTAAGTACATTGTTTATACATTATCAGGAATCGGCGCACAGTGGTTCAGTCAGATGTTGTTTGTTATTTCTTTGTTTCTTCTGTTAGTGTGCTGATAGAGAAAATTCCGGTTGTACGTTATTTGATTTTGGAGATAAGCATTGAATAGGAATGAAATAGAATACAAAATGACGGAAAGATTATTAGTAACAGCAGTATTTTTAAATTTTAAGAATAAGTAGGAGGAAATCCATGGAATATATAAGAGTGACGAAAGAAAATATTGAAAAAGAGCATATCTGCTGTGCGATTTCAAGCAACAAGGATATACAGGTAATATCAAAGAAAAACTGGCTGAAAGAGCGATTTGATGATGGATTGGTATTTCTCAAGAGTATAGAGCGTGGAAAATGCTTTATCGAGTATATTCCGGCAGAAAATGCATGGAATCCAATCATGGCAGAGGGTTATATGTATATTGACTGTTTTTGGGTGGCTGGTTCTTTCAAAGGCAATGGTTATTCGACTGATTTACTGAATGCCTGTATAGAAGACAGCAAAGCAAAGGGGAAAAAGGGAATCTGTATCCTGTCAGCCGCCAAGAAAAAGCCTTTTCTGGCAGACCCGAAGTTTCTCAAATATAAGGACTTTACAGTCTGTGATGAAGCAGATAATGGTATTCAGCTCTGGTATCTGCCTTTTTCTTTGGATGCGGCTAAGCCTGAATTTAAGGAGTGTGCGAAGCATCCACACATTGAGCAGGCAGGCTATGTATTGTACTATACCGATCAATGTCCGTTTAATGCAAAATATGTTCCGATGCTTCTTGAAGTTGCCAAGGAAAGAGAGGTTCCGTTTCAGGCAATCAGACTGGAAACGAAAGAAGAAGCGCAGAATGCTCCGACACCGGTTACAACCTATGCATTGTTTCATAACGGAGAATATGTCACGAATGAGCAGATGAATGATAAAAGATTTATAAAGCTTCTGGATGGGATGGAAAAATAAATGAGCAAATTCGAACTCTACTCTCCGTAGGTTGAGGATATTCATACGCTGAAATAGAATGGTGTGGCAAAAATACTATTTGGGTAGTACGAGGGGATTGGAATGGACAATATGACAGCAAAGGTAAGCTGTTTTGCAAGGGCTTATCATTATAATAATAACAGCATTCGCATTTTTACAGATGATATTGCGGAAAAACTGCTTGGAGAGGATTACAATCAGATAGCAAAGAGTATGTCTGATGGGATAGACTTTTTCTGCCCTGGATTTGAAGGGACGAGGGAGGAAGGATTAAGGCTCATTCTGGACAGACAATTATCACCATCTGTTTTAGGAAGAAGTGTATTTTGTGAGAGCAAATTAGCATATGCAATAGCGAATGGTTGTAAACAGTATGGACAACAGGTAGACTATATGTATGGAGAAGCACTTTATAAGCCTGAAATGAAAGAAGAATACCATATACTTATCTGCAAGATGCGTTTGGGGAAGCCGGTGCAGGCGAATGGGTGTCTTTCATACCGGGATCTTGGTATCTGGCAGGAACACTTGTTCTTGCGCATCATGCCGAAATTTGTTATACTGTCGTCACAACATAGGGAAGCAGAAACGGTAGGCGGTTTGCCCTCACGAAGGAGGGTTTTTAGCCATGATTACATATTCAGAATTGTTTCAATTTTGTTTATTGCTCGTTGCTGTCATCAGTCTGGTAATTCAGATTGGACATAAAAAATAACCGCCCCTCGCCAAAGATGCGGTTATTTATGTAACTGTTCATAGGCAAACTGTCTATGGCTTCCCTTGTTGTCTTTATTATAGAAAAAGAAGGCGAAAAAGTCAAGGAGCAGTTAGGATGCGTTTCCCTAGCTTAAAAGCCGTAGACATTAAGTGATAAACATGATACATTTATGGAGAAGAGAGACATATAATCTTCTCCATATTTTTTTGGAGAAAATTATATGGGTAAAATAAATATGCAGGATTTCGCAAGATTCTAATGATTAAGAAAGTGCATGATGTGCTTATATATCAGAGAACATACCATAAAGACATTGCGACTCGGTTTTCTCCGAGAGAAGGATTTGAGGATCTGGTATTTACTTCTAAGACGAACAATCCTATCAATGCAGCTAACATCAAAGATTCTATCAATTATATTGTAGATCGGATTAACAGAGAAAATCCAGAGCAGCTTGATCAGAATGCCACTGCGCCCACAGCTAGGTAGCCCAGATAATAAAAATAGTTTCGCAAACGCCTAATAACAGCATCAGTAAAAGGAGGAATCGACGAATGAGACAACGAAAAATGAAACAACGGAAATCAAAACAAAGCAAATCATTAGCAAAAATCCTGACCTTGGGGATTGCCGCAGCTACGGTCGTGTCATCCATGAGTGTACCTGGTGGATTGCTCGCGCCGGAAACGGTATACGCGGACGACAACACCGGGGCGGCAGAGTCCGGAGATCAGGGCACAGAGCCACAGGAGAAACCACTTCCGTTTGATGTGGTCATAGTACCAAACGATAGCGCTACCGTATATGTTATGCAGGTGACAAATCTGGCAGAAACTGATACGGTGAGCTATCAGTATAGTATCAATGGCACAGATTATTACCCATTGCAGGAGCTTCAGACGAAAGAGAAGTTTGGTGCGCGTCAGATGGTTGATCTTCACGTCAGAGAGGTTGGATCAGGCGATACGATTTTGGCAGCTGGCAATCGTGAGATCACAACTCCGGGCGCCAGCGACGTTCCGACGATCTCCGGTACTGACAAGTTTTCGGACCGCACGGAGGTGACGATCACAACGCCCCCCGGTGCAATCGTTTATTACACAACAGATGATACAGTGCCAACAAAGGAATCGAAGAAGTACGACACACCGATTACGCTGACAGAGACGACTACGATCCAGGCGATTGCGATAGAAGATGGTCATATCATGAGTGATGTGGTCGGAATGGCATTTACGAAAGAATCATCCGGCGGCAGCAGTTCGGATGGGGGCACTTCCAGTGGAAGCAGTTCCGACAGTAGCTCGGACAGTGGCAGCAGCTCCGGCAGCAGTTCATCAGACGGTTCCACCGACAGCGGATCTGAAACTGCTCCGCCACAGGACGATAACAAGGACAAGACTACGACTAAGACCGAAACCAGAGAAGATGGTACAGTTGTGACCACGACTGAAATCCGGGCAGAGGACGGTTCCATACAGATCAGAACCGAGATCAGAAATGAAAAGACAGGAATGAATATCGTGGTCAATGTATCGAAGAATGCCAAAGGGAAGATCACTTCAGCTACCGCAGAAATTCTTGATAGAGGTTTTGGCAATGTGAAGATCTCCGGGGAAGCACTTTCAGAGATCGTAAAGGCAGCAGGCACGAAGAAGGTAAAGACCACGATCAAGATGCTCACGAAAAACGACTGGGTCATCCGGGAAGTGACGGTCAATGTAAATACGCTTCTGAAAAGAACCGTGAGACCTAAAAAAATGAAGATCATCGAGATAGATCCAGAAACAGGTGAGAAGCTTGTAGTCAGTAAAATGCCTTTCAGGGTAGCGGCAGATGGAAGCGTTGAACTGGATCATAATGAGCTGGGTCACGGAATCTATGAGTTAGTGACAGCCGATGAGGAAGAAGCACTCACGAAACAAATACTGCGGTCGATCAAAGCCACGAAACAATCAGCCAGCATCCGCGAGAAGCAGGGGACGTACTTTTGGTTTAAGAAAGGGGTAAACTGGGACAATGTTGATAAAGTGACTTTTTCGGTTCTCAATCCGGATGTGGCGCGCGTTAGCTCAAATGGCAGGATCACGGGTCTGAAGCCCGGAAAGACAGTCGTCAAGGCGGTTGTCAGATTGCAAAACGGTCAGTCAAAGGTCATAAGAATGACCGTAACCGTAAACGAGAAGAAGTAACGGCTGTTGGAAATACGTTACTGGAATGAGGCACGATTAAACAGTAATGGGAGGTCGGTGTCTGGCTGACAATCCCCCCCTGGGGCTTGTGGTTTTTCAGTTCTATGGTAAAGTAGGTACAGAAAAAACGAAGTCTCAGGGGGGGATTTTTATGCACATGGCAGATGCGCTGGTCACTCCGGCTGTGGCAGGGACGATGTATGCTTGCCCGGCGGCAGTGCTCGTATTTATCTATGAGGCGAGAACGGAATTATTATACGGAAGTGATGTGACACAGGCAGAGGCCGGAAAGCTGTCATTTAAAAAGATATTGGTCGTGTTGGCGCTCGCAGCAGTTGTGATCGGCGGTGGATTGTCATTGATGGCATCTGAATACCCGGATGGACTGGAATGGTCGATGGAGCAGGTCACAGGTACGGCTGAACTGGAAGCAGACGGAGATGCGTATGAGACAGCGGCAGCTGTATATCAAAAATTTTGGAGATCTGGTAAACACAGCGGCCCCTATACATGTGAAGCAGGACTCACTGGTACACAATGTGCTTGCCAAATTTGTCACCATGCCGGGTGAAAAGGAAGAGTACACAGCAAGAGGTTCCGTGCTTATGGGCGGTGTGAAGCTGCACCAGAGCTTTGCTGCAACCGGATATAGTGACAAGACCAGATATTTTCAGGATTTTGGGTCTAGGATTTACTTTATGGAGAAGCACGAGGAAAAAATTTCAGACTAGATGTCAATGTTAAAGCAGTGCATTATCTCACCAAGAGCGTGGTCAAAAAGATGGAAAAGCAGTACGGCGGTTATATCCTAAATGTGGCAAGCTCAGCAGGAATGCTTCCGGCAGGACCATTTATGACGACCTATTACGCTACAAAGGCGTATGCAGCCAGCTTTACAAGAGCAGTAGAGAGGAATGTCTGACTTTACAAATAAACGATCGTTTACTATAATTGAAATGTAAACGGTCGTTTATTTTATGGAACAGGAGGTTTGTGCATGTCAAAAACTACAAAGGAAGATATATTGATTGTTGCATTACATTTATTTGCGAGAGATGGATATGAAGCAGTTTCTGTCAGTCAGATTGCGGGCGAGCTTGGCATGACAAAAGGTGCATTGTATAGGCATTATGAGAGTAAGAGAGATATTTTTGAACATATTGTAAAAAGGATGGAGCAGGGGGATGGCGAACAGGCAGAATCACATGATATGCCTGCTGATAAAAAGGAAAATGAACCTGAACAGTATGAAGAGATTTCTGCGGACAATTTCATGGAATACAGTAAATCTATGTTTTCGTATTGGACAGAAAATGATTTTGCATCGTCATTTCGAAAGATGCTTACGTTAGAGCAGTTTCGGAATGAGGAGATGCAGGCATTGTATCAGCAGTATCTTGTGTCCGGTCCGGCAGAATACGTGAAAGATATGTTCGAGAGCATTGGTGTTGTGGAGGCAGATAAAAAAGCAACCATGTTTTATTCCATCATGTTTTTCTACTATAGTCTGTATGATGGAGCAAAGGATAAAAAAAGAATAAAAGAGCAGTTTGAAAAAAGTATTAGTAACATTATATAAAGAAATGGAGAAAAGGAAAATGAAGGAAAATATTATCATTCGATTGGAAAGAGAAAATGAATACCATGAGGTAGAAAATCTGGTAAGGGAGAGTTTCTGGAATGTGTATCGCCCAGGCTGTCTGGAGCATTATGTACTCCATCAGCTTCGCAACGATCCGGCATTTGTTCCAGAATTGGATTTTGTCATGACATTAGATGGACAGCTGATTGGACAGAACATGTTTATGAAGGCTGTGATTGCAGTCGATGATGGCAGAAGTATGCGAAATGAATTTCCGATTAAAAAACTGGCACTTATATTAGTTGGAGCAGCTACGCTGCCGGAACTGTTTGATTCCATAAAATTGCAATACAAGCTTGTACTGAGTTTCTTTCATCTTGAAGATGCAGGGATGGTACTTGTGCAGGGAGCAAAGGATATTGGTGATGTAAAAAATACGGATGGACTGGATAGAGCATACGAATTAGGACTTTCTATTGGATGATTTAGAGGGGCGAATGACAATGAGTAAAAGAACAAGACAGTGTATAAGGTGAACTAATATGAGAATGGAAACGGAAAGGCTTTATTTATATCCAATTAGTAACGATGAGATGAGCTGTCTGATTGAAAAGGAAGCGGACGCAGAAATGAAGCAGGCGTATACCGAAATGTTGGAGGGTGCCTTATGGAACCTGACAACAGAATATGGTATGCAGTCTGGAACATGGAATTAAAAAATGTTCCGGGAACGATTGTCGGCGATTTCTGCTTCAAGGGTCTTGGAAAAGATGGCGTAGTGGAAATCGGATATGGATTAAGGAAAGAATTTAGACATCAGGGGTATATGGTAGAAACTGTAAAAGTAATTACGGAATGCCTCTGATTTTTCATGCGCAACCTGGTGGGACTTTTGGCGGAGTGTTACGATAAGCACTTCGCCATTTTTATTTTGATTAAGAACAGTCATCTTTTTATGTATAATCGCACAATTAGAACGAAAAAAGCCTCATGATCATGTGCGAAAATGAAAGTAAAACTTATTAGACGATATAAGGTATAAACTCATCATTTGAAAGAATATTAGCTATTTATAGCATCCGTTTTAATAAAGCTATTCGACTAGGAAACAGTTGTTATATCGGCTAAAAAGTGTGATAAATAGGTAAAAAACGATAGTGTTTTTGCCGATAGTGTGATATACTAGTCAGTAGATTAGTATGTTTTGGATTTAATTTATAATGGATGGGGGATGGCAGATGAAATACCTTTTAGTTGCTGATATAGCAAAAAAATGGAATATGTCAGAACGCAGTGTTAGAAATTACTGTGCAAAGGGGCGTGTGAACGGCGCGTTTCTTACTGGTAAGACATGGAACATTCCAGAAAACGCAGAGAAACCGGAGCGCACCAATAAGAAAAAAGAAGAACCGATTACGCTGCTAGATATTCTAAAAGAGCAGAAGACCAGTAAATATACTGGTGGGATTTATCATAAGACACAGATTGACTTGACCTATAACTCTAACCATATGGAAGGCAGCCGCTTGACACACGATCAAACCAGATATATCTTTGAAACCAATACTATTGGCGTAGAAAAAGAAGTGC
>ERZ824575.3006-NODE-3006-length-12314-cov-3.043560_pt1 | contig 12314 bp, 8 predicted proteins | sample MGYA00519470_ERZ824575 | MGnify/ENA primary metagenome ERZ824575 (study PRJEB31778, sample SAMEA3449170) | human gut metagenome | biome: human gut; feature: human-associated habitat; material: faeces | place: United Kingdom | collected 2010/2012 ...
GTGTGCAGACAGATGATTCCGGCGCGGCTTCATCCGTCTGGTTCTGCGCCTTAAAAAGGTTCGATGTCAGCATCTTCCATTCGCTGTCTGCCTGCGTCTCCAGCCAGTACTCGCTGCGAAGGGCAAGCACAGCGCCGTCTTCGTTTGTCAGCGTGAAGTCTGCCGATGTGCGCGTGACGCTCTCCGACACGACCGTGAAGCAGTCCGCGCCCGGAAGCGTTCTGGTTTTCTGCTCGGCAGGCTCTGCCGGAGCTACTTCCTGCATGGCCTCGGCGGGCGCCTCCGAGGCCTCCAGCGTCATTTCCATTTCCTCTTCCGCAGGCGCTTCCGGCGCCGCGGTATCCGCCGTCGGAGCAGATGCCGCCTCCGGCGCGGACGAGCCTGCGTGGAACATCGGCACGACAAATGCCGCCGCGCCGATCACCAGCGCGCAGCAGGCCGCAAGCGCAGCCCATTTGACCCACACGCGCGGCGCTTTTTTGACCGGTGCATCGGCCTGCGCAATCAGATCGTCACCGACATCGCCGATGGCGCGGAATAGCTTTTCACTTTGTTCTTTCATACGATGATCCCCTCTCCGGCGAGATACCGGCGCAGCTTTTCCCGCGTCCGGAACAGGATGGATTTTGCGGTGTTCTCCCGGAGCGCGTACCGCGCGGCGATATCCTGCACGGAATCGACGTACCAGTACCGCCGCAGGAAAATGCTGCACTCGCGCTCCGGAAGCGTCCGGAGAAAGCGGTCGATGGCCTCGGCCAGCTCCCGCGCTTCGAGCGCCTGCTCGACCCGGCCTGGAGCCGGGACGCACTCGGACAGCTCATCCAGCGCCAGCGGCAGCAATCCGCCGCCGCGCTTTTCCGCATTCTGCCTGCGGCAGCGGTCAAAGGACAGGTTGCGCGTGATCCTGCCGAGAAACGACGACAGGATCGACGGCCGCTGCGGCGGCATGGCGTTCCACGCGTGCAGCCACGTGTCGCTGACGCATTCCTCGCTGTCCTCGCGGTTTTTCAGAATATTATGGGCAATGGAGCGGCAATAGCCGCCGTATTTCGCATCCGTCTCGCTGAGCGCACGCTCCTCGCGCGCCCAATACAGATCGATAATTGCGGAATCCTCCATCTGTGTGCTCCTTTCTCTGTCTGTAAAGACGCAAACGCGTCCCGTTGGTTTCAGGATACAGTATAGCATTGCCAAAAAATTTTTTAAATGGTATACTGAAAAAAATGATATGCAAAGGAGGCTTTTTATGGAGCTTCGCGTTCTGGCCGTCGGCGACGTGGTCGGAGACGGCGGGCTGCAGTGTCTGGAACAGCATCTGCGAAGCCTGAAAAAGTTATACCGCATTGATTTTTGCGTTGTCAACGGTGAAAATGCCAGCGGAACCGGCCTGACGCCAAAGCAGGCGGACCGGATGCTGGACGCGGGTGCGGATGTGCTGACCCTCGGGAACCACTCGTTTGACCGGCGCGAGATCTGCGCGTATCTGGACGACTGCCCCTATATCCTGCGGCCCGCCAATCTGCATCCGAGCCTGCCGGGACGGGGCTTCGGCGTGTTTGAGACGAAGATCGGGCAGGTGGGCGTTGTGAACCTGCTGGGCCGCTGCAATCTCGACTTCCGGCCCGACAATCCCTTCCGCGTGATCGATAAGGTTCTGAAGGAGCTGGACGGGCTTCCCGTGCTTCTGGATTTCCACGCCGAGGCGACAAGTGAAAAGCTTGCCATGGCGTATTATCTCGACGGAAAAATTTCCGCCCAGTGGGGCACGCACACGCACGTGCAGACCGCCGACGAGCAGATCCTGCCGAAGGGCACCGGGTATCTCACTGACCTCGGCATGACCGGCCCCGTGCATTCCGTCATCGGCGTAAAGCCGGAGCAGTCCATCGCAAATTTCCGCGGCGAGCTTACCTCGCGGTATGAGACTGCGCCGGGGCCGTGTATGCTTGCAGGCGCGGTGTTTACCATCGACGCGAAGACAGGCCGCTGCACGGCGGCAGAAAGGGTGGCGCTCCGTGATTAAATTTCTGCATACCGCCGATCTGCATCTGGACGCGCCGTTTGCTGCCCTCAGTCCCGAACAGGCTGCTGCGCGGCGGCAGGAGCAGCGCGAGCTTCTGACCGAGCTTGCCGAGGCGGCCAACACGCACGACTGCGATCTTGTCCTGCTGGCGGGCGATCTGTTTGACAGCGCGGGCGCGTCGGACGAGACGCTGCTGGCGCTCCGGCGGGCGCTGGCTTCCATCCGTGCGCCGGTCTTCATCAGCCCCGGCAACCACGACTGTCTGCTGCCCGGCAGCGCGTATCTGACGGAGCGCTGGCCGGAAAACGTGCATATTTTCAAAACGGATGCAATCGAGGCGGTCGAGCTGCCGGAGAAACAGCTGCGCGTCTATGGCGCGGGCTTCACCGCGCGGCACGAAAGACCGCTGCTGGAGGGCTTCCGCGCGAAAGCCGACGGCTGGACGAACCTCATGGTCCTCCACGGGGACGCGACGCAGGCGGCCTCACCCTATAACCCAATTACGCCTGAACAGCTGGCGGCCTCCGGCCTTGCCTATCTCGCGCTCGGCCATATCCATCAGGCAAGCGGGCTGCTGCGGTGCGGGAGCACGTGCTACGCCTGGCCCGGCTGCGCGATGGGGCGCGGCTTTGACGAGCTTGGGCAGAAGGGCGCGTATCTCGGGGAAGTTTCCGATTCCGGCGTCCGGCTGGACTTTTTGCCGCTGCATGGCAGGAGCTATGAAATTCTCCGCGTCGAAGCAGGGGACGATGCGTTTGCTGCCGTCACGGCGGCGCTGCCGGAGGACACGCAGAACGATATTTACCGCGTGATCCTGACCGGCGAGGCAGAGCCGGTCGAAACGGCAGCGCTGCAAGCGGCGCTGGCTCCGCGCTTTTACGCGCTGACCATCCGCGACGAGACGCGGCCCCGCCGTGCGCTCTGGGAAGGCGCGGAGGAAGACACGCTGCGCGGCCTGTTTTTGCAGGCGCTCAAGGCGCAGTATGACGCGGCCCAGACGGAAGCGGACAGACGCAGAATCGCGCTGGCCGCGCGCTGCGGCTGCGCGGCGATGGACGGAAGGGAGGCGGCGGAATGAAGCTTCTGCGCATGACCGCAACATTCGGCAGGCTCGAGCAGGAGACGCTCTCGCTTACCGAGGGCCTGAACGTCCTGCAAATGCCGAACGAGGCCGGAAAGAGCACCTGGGCGGAATTTTTGCTGGCCATGCTCTATGGCGTCGATACCTCTGAACGCGAAAAAACGGGCGTGCTGCCCGTCAAGACAAAATACCAGCCGTGGAGCGGCAAGCCGATGGAGGGCGTGATCGAGCTTGAGCACGCCGGGCGGCGCATCACGCTCACGCGCACCTCGACGGCCCGTGCACCGCTCGGCGTATTTTCCGCCGTCTATACCGATTCCGGCCTGCCGGTCGAGGGCATGACGGGCGCGAACTGCGGCGAAACGCTTCTGGGCGTTCCGAAGCGTGTGTATCAGCGCAGCGCCTTTGTCCGTCAGGCCGGACTCGGCCTGACGCCGGACGACGAGCTGGAAGCGCGGCTGTCCGCCCTTGTCACGACCGGGGACGAGGCCGTCAGCTTTGCCGCAGCCGACAAGCGGCTGCTCGCGTGGCAGAACCGCGTCCGGCACAACAAGACCGGACTCATCCCTGACGCCGAGCGGGAGCTTGCCGCCGTAGACAGCGCGCTGGCCGCGCTGGCGGGGGAGCATGAAAAAAATCTGGCGCTGCGCGCGCAGCTGCAGTCGCTGCAAGCGCAGCAGACTGCCTGCGAAGAGGACCTGCGGGCGCTGCAGGCGGCGCAGGCCCAGCGAAAGAAGGCGCAGCTCTATGACGCGAAGCGCGCCGCGATGCAGGCGGCAAACCGGGAAAACGCCGCGTCCGCCGTATGCGCGCGGCTCCCGCGTGAGGACGCGCTGGCCGTGCTTTCGCAGGAGGCGGCCGCTCTGCTTGCCCTGCCGGAGCAGGAGCCGGCCGCATCCGCGCCCGCGCGCCCCGATTGCCCGCAGGCGTTTTCAGGGGTGGACGAGGAACGGCTTCTCGACAAGGCACAGCGCGATATGCGCGAATTTGACCGGCTGACGGCGAAAAAGCACCGGCCATCTGTGCCGTTCTGGGTGCTTGCGGCGCTTTTCGCCGGGCTTGGCGCGGCAGGCTGGTTCGTCCGGCACGAGCCGCTCATCCCCGCCGCGTTCGCGCTGGCGGCGCTGGCCTACGCTGTGATCGCGCTCGTAAACGCGGCGCATAACCGGCGGCGCGAGGCAGAGCTTTCCGAGGCGCAGGCGCTGCTGACGCTCTATGAAAACCACAGCCGCGACGAGTTTTACGCCTATGCCGTTCAGTACCGCGACGCGCTGCGCGCGTGGCAGGCAGCATGCGAAGCTGCGGCCGCGCAGAACGCGGCCCGCGACGCGGAAAGCCGTCTGCGCGCCGAGCGCACGGCGGCGCTGCTCGGCAGCGTCCGGATGTTCGCGGAGGCCGGAACGGTCCGGGAGGCGCAAAATGCGATCGCCTCCGCGCTGGCCGCTTACCGCGCCTGGCATGACGCACAGCAGGCCGCGCAGCAGGCAAAAACGCGCTATGACGCGCTTGCGCAGGCCCTCGGCGAGATCCCGGAGCTGCCCGCGCCCGCGCGCGACGTCTCCGGCCTGACGACCGAACAGGCGCAGGCCGCGCTTGCACGGACGCAGGCGCTTGCCGCAGCCGTGCAGTCGCAGCTCGACCAGAGCCGTGGCCGGTTGGAGCAGTTCGGCTCCGAGGCGGAGCTGTCGGCGAAAAAGCAGGCGCTGGCGCAGAGGCTCGACACGCTGAACGAGCGCCGCGAGGCGCTTACGCTTGCCAGGCAGACGCTTGCGCAGGCCAATGCGGCGCTGGCAGAGCGCTTCTCCCCGCGTCTGGTGCGCGAGGCGTCGGAAATTTTCTCCGAGCTGACCGGCGGACGCTATGCCCGCGTGCAGATCAGCCGGCAGATGGAGCTGGAGGCGGGACAGCCTGACGCGGCCATGCGCCGTTCGCTCTTCCTGAGCGGCGGCACGGCGGACGAGCTGTATCTGTCCGTCCGGCTGGCCGTCTGCCGCCTGCTGCTGCCGGAGGATGCCCCGCTCCTGCTGGATGACGCGCTCGTCATGTTCGACGATGACCGCCTGCGTCTGGCCCTGCGCCTTTTGCAGCGCGAGGCTGAAAACCGGCAGATCCTCCTGTTCACCTGCCAGCACCGGGAGCAGAAAGCGCTGACCACAGATCTTTAAACACGACGCAAAACGCCCGGAGCCTTGCGGCTCCGGGCGATTGTGTATCAGAACAGATTGTCTGCTGCTTACATCAGCGGCTCGAGGGACAGGACCGGGTGGTTCTTTTCCTGCAGGAACTCGAACAGCGCGTCGCAGTCGGTGCAGATCGTCTCGTCGGCGATCATGTCGGTGAAGTTGTCGATGCCGTAAAGCTCCTTGGCGGTCTTGTTCAGGCGTTCGCCGACATCATCCTTCAGCTCCTTCGGCATCCAGACGATGCGCTCAATGCCGCCCTCGGCGTGGATGAACTTCTTGGAGGAGATGAAGTGGCGGCCATGGCCCATGTAGCCCGGCGTCTGCACGCCGCCGCCGGTGCAGGAGGCCAGTTCGCCGAAGGTCATACCGGCGGGGGTCATGCCGGCGTACTCGCGGTTGACGACGATAAAGCCGTTGGACATCGGCTCAATGCCGGAGATGCACTCGAAGCAGCCGCAGGAGGTCATCGGGTCCTCCATGATGGAGTACAGCGTGACTTCTTCAACTGCGCCGTGGGTCGCGTCCTTGATTGCGTCGTTGACGGTGGTGTAGCGGCCCGTGCGCTCGTCGAGGCAGCCCTCCTTCATGATGGGCTGGGACGGGCCGTTCGGGTTCAGTTCATAGGTCGCCTTCGCGTCGAGCCAGGAAACGGCGCCGCACAGGCCAAGACGCTCCGGCGTGACCACGCAGCAGTGCGCCGGTGCGAAGGACTGACAGAGGATGCAGGTAAAGAAGCGGTCGACGGATTCGTCGGTCATGGAGGCCAGACGGTCGTCACGCATGTTGTAGCGCGGGATGGCGACGTCGTTCAGGAACGCGGTGGCCTTGACCGGATCGGTAATCAGGTGTACCTCGCACTTGTCGACGACAGCGTCAAATTCATCTGTGATCATGTGGTACAGGACCTCGGCAAAGTGCGTCAGGCGCAGGCCCTTGTCGTAGGCGTCCTTGGAAACACGGATACGGAACTGGTTGCGCTGGCCGGTGTGCATGACGCCTTCCATGTAGTTGAACCAGGCGTGGATCTTGCGCTCGATAACAGACTCGAAATCGGCCTGCATCTTCTTGCCCGCGACGTAGACGCAGGTGGCAAGCGCGTATTCCAGATCGCCGGAGTCGATATCCGGGCCGTCGATGACGAGCTTGTGATCCTCGACCTCGTCCATGTTCTTCATGAGAACAAGCTCGCAGGTGGTGTTCTTTGCGGACCAGAACTCGACCTTCATGTCGGCTTTACGGATGATCTCGCCCTCGAATGCGGCTGCGAACGCGACAGGGATGGGCAGCTCCTTGGACTTGATCTTGATGCCGCGCAGCTCCAGAGACTTCTTGACCGTCTCATTATGGTCGGTGCAGGACTCCAGTGCGCCCGGAACCTGATTTTCGCCGAGGTCGATATCGACCACGACCGGGAAGCCCAGCGCGATTGCGCCTGCGCCCGCGGAAACGACGACATTGTCGATCGCACCGAAGGTATTGACGAACGCGGGAACGCGCTCCTTGGTGTACTTGAGCAGGCCAGCCAGATCGCCCGGCTGCACGTTGCCGAAGATCAGCGCGGCACGGATGGCGACGGTGACGACATGGATGACGGCGGTCACGTCATGGCCCAGCGGGATGACACGGAGCTCAAGGCCCATCTTGACGCCCGCTTCCGCGCACTGTTCAATGACTTCGCCGACCATGAAGGTCATGATACCCTTGGACTGATAGTCCTTGACGACCTTTGCAACGTCCTCGCCGTTTTCGGCCTTGCCCAGCACGACGGCCACACCGGGGATATCGCCCGTGACCAGCGGCACGCCGAGGGAACGGATGATGGGATCGGGCACGAAGCCGATGCCGGGAACCGCGGCCTGCTCATAGGCGTCCTTCGGCTCGGCAAACTTCAGGCCCTCAAGGATCTCGGCACCGACAGCGGTGGCCAGACCGGCGTTGAGTGCCTGTCCCAGATCCTCCTGATCGGTGATGAGGCTCTTGAGCACGCCCACGCAGGCGGGCAGATCGCCCAGGGTCTTGACCTTGACGCCGGTGGCGGCGTAGATGGTGGGGAAGAAATACGCGGTGTCAGGGAAGGCAATGGGATGGTCTGCGCCATATTTTGCAATGGCGTCGTTGACTGCACCCTCGGTCAGGCCAGCCACGGCGTGCGAGCCGCCATAGATGAGATCGGTTAATACGCTCATAAATACCTCCTGCAAATTCTGTTGAATTTTGAATTATATAGGGGAAATGCGGCGGTTCCCTGCCGATGTTTCGCAGCAGGGAACCGTGGAAAGACAAATTACGCGTCCAGATAGGAGTCGGAGTACAGCTCGTTGTTCTTGAAGATGTCGCAGGACTTGATCGTCTCCATCAGGCGCAGGTCGTTCGGGTTGACGATGGCGGAGGTCAGACCCTGCATCATGGCCATGGCGACGAGCGCAGAGTCCATGATCGGGCGGACGTTCTTCGGCGCGCCGTTGGAGTTGTTGGACAGGCCGCCGGTGGACTTCAGACCTTCGTCGGAGAACAGCTTGATGGCGTTCAGAACGTCCATCTGCTTGTCCTGCATGCCCTTGACGACGAGGAACAGCGGGTCGAACCACAGATCGGTCGCTTCCATGCCGAGGGACAGACCGCGCTCGAGCATATGATGGCAGTGCATCATGCGCTCTTCGTTGTCCTTTGCGATGCCGTCGGCAGAGCACAGCGCGATGCAGATGGCGTCGTTGGCCGCAGCCAGATCGATATAGGAGATACGGGAGCCTGCGTCAGCGGAGTTGACGATGGGCTTGCCGTTCGTGCGGTTGTAGACCTTGATGCCGGCCTCGATGGCGCGCTTGTTGGCGGTATCGAGTGCCAGAGGCACGTTGTTGAAGTTCTCCTGCAGCAGCTTGACCGCCCAGGTCATCAGCTCGGGGCCGTTGGACTCGGCAGGGCCGATGTTGACGTCCAGATAGGTGGCGCCGGCCTTGATCTGCTCGGCGGCACGCTTCAGGATGGGCTCGGGATTCATGGTGTTCATGGCCTCGCGGATGACCGGGGAGATGCAGTGGATACGCTCGCCGATGGTGACGAACTTCGGGGACTCCGGATCACGCTGCTTGTAGCTCACACCCATGTCGACGACCTCGATGGCCGGGATGGACGCAGCGATCTTCTCGAAATCGAGCGGCGCGTTGGCGTCGGCAGCTTCCTTCTTCTCCGCGGCGGGAGCCTTGGAGGCAGCGGCAGCCTCGGCGGCCTTGATGTGTTCGCCGTCGCGCAGGTACTTGACCAGCTCGACCGCCTCACGGGTGCCGACGACGACGTTCCACTCAGGCAGCTTGTCCTGGATCTCGCCCTTCATGACAGCGACCTTGCCCGGAATGATGAGGGTGCGGTTGTTGATCTTGGAGGCGATATCGAATTCGTCAAAGAACTTCTTGACGGACGTGGAGGAGAACTTGCCTGCAGCCCATGCTGTCAGAACGGACATACCGGATGCGTCGGTGATGAGCAGGTTCACGGGAATCTTGGAGCGCTCGAGTTCGCCGGAGACCAGGAAGTAGGTCAGCGCGAAGTCGACCGTCAGCGCGCAGGGATCGTCGGGACCGGCGCCGTTGATGGGGTAGATGCCGGGGGCGACCTTCATCGGCTTCTGCGGGTCGGTGAAGATGTTCTGACGCAGGCCGTAGAGCGGCAGCGCCTCAGCGTAGCCGACCTTGTCCATGACGATGATGGAGCCATACTTGACGACGAACATGGCGGCCAGAGCCGTCTCAAGATGCTCGTCATGGTTGCACAGAACGCCCAGATTGACAATGGAGGGATAGCCGAACGTGCGGTCGCCGTCCTTGATGGCGGTGCGGCGGACGAGCACAGCGTTTGCGAACGTCTCCTTGATGGTGGGAGCGGTCACGTCGAGAATGAGGTTCTTGTTGCCGGCCTTTTCGAGTGCGGCAACGGTATCGTGCAGCTCGGACAGATCCGTGCCGCTGACGCCCAGAACGAGGCCCGCCGCCTTGGCGATCTCGTTCATGTCGTTGAAGTTGTCCTTGTTTGCGCCGTTCAGGATGGGCTTGCTGTCCTTGATGGCCTCGACAGCTGCCTTTGCGGTGTCGACGTCCTTGGTGTCGATGATGACGGTGCGGTCGGGCAGAGCGGCTGCCTTTTTGCACAGTTCGACAAACTTCGCGCAGTCGCCTGCGTCGTGAACGAAGACGCACTCGACCATTTCGCGCTCGCCGATACGCTCGTAATCGACCTTCTTGATGCCCTCAAGACGAGCCTCAACAGTCGCATCGTCCATGCAGGTGCACAGAGTGGCTGCAAACAGGTTGCGGTTGACGAGGGTCTTCTCGTGACGCATCATAACGGTCTCGCCGCCGAGCTTGTGCGCGCCGACCGTGATGGTCTGCATGGGAGGCGCGGTGGCCTCGGACAGAAGGGCGATCGCCTCTTCGGACATATACGGGCACTTGGTGATGGGAACAGCGCCCTGTGCGACCTTCATGCAGAATGCCATGCAGGTGGGGCTGCCGCATTCCTTACAGTTTTTCTTCGGAGATAATTTGAAAATGTCAAGACCTTTAACTGCCATAGTATGGTTCCCCCTCTCTGCTTACATCAGCGCGTCGATCATCTTGGCGATGGTCTTTACTGCTTCCGGATGGCGCAGAATGACTGCGTCGGAGCCGCCTGCCAGAACGGCGGCAGCGGTCGTGATCTCCATCTCGATGCCGCGCTCTTCCTGGCTGCCCCATTCGGGCATGTCTTCCTCGGACATGACGGCTTCCTTGACGCCCCAGGTGTCTGCGGAGACAGGGGTCATGATGGGCATTTCGAGCATGGCGTCCGCCTGCTTGAGCGCAGCGTCCTTCACGCGGTCGAGCGTGGAGGCGACGTACTCATAGCCGTAGCCTGCGGCGGCGGAGCCGACGTTCATGACGATGGACTGCGCGTTGAAGCCCATCTGGGTGATGACGGTGTTGAGCTGCTTGGCGAGGTTGATGTCGACGGCAGATTCCGCGCCGACCTTCTGGCCGTAGGCCATACCGGCGGAGGCGACGACGGTCTTGTAGTCCTCGTCACGCGCGGACAGAACCAGAATGTTCTTCCCGGCCAGCGCTTCGGAGATCTTGTTGAACAGCTCGGTGTCCTTTTCGATGTTCTTGCAGCCCATGATAACGAGCGGCAGGGTCGTCGCGTCGGCGACGTCCTTGGCAAGCTGGACGCACTCTTCCACGGACTTGTTCAGACCGTTGGGATCTGCGCCCTCGAGGTGCAGGCAGATGAAAGAAGCGCCCTCGAGCGTTTCTGCACGCTTGGCCATTTCGGCCACGGTGGTGCAGCCGGCGTAGAAGGCCTTCTCGCCGGGCATGGTGTATTCCGCCATGCCGAGGTCGGTCAGCTCAACGCCGATCTTCGGTGCGTTCTTGATCTCAGCGTCAAACGTGTGGAACGGAAGCACGTTCTGACCGCCGATGGCCGTGGCCTTGTCGCCAACGCCCAGCACAACTTCATTGATGTGCGCATTGAACGCCTGTTTCTTGGGAACGAAAGGCATAGTTGTGAATCCCCCTATAAAAATATTGTCTTTTGCTTACAGATTTAAGTCCCGCATGACGGCGGCAAGCGCAGTCTTGACGGGCGCATCGTCCGGCACCTGCGAGCTGGGCTTTCCTTCGCAGTCGTACTCGTAAACAGTCTCATCCTGCGGAAGAACGCCTGCCAGCTGGAGGCCGTACTTGTTTATCTCTTCCATGACGCCGGGGTTCAGAACCCCGTTCGGCGCACGGTTGACGATCAGCTTCATTTCAGCTCCGGCCAGTAGCGCTGGTTCGCGTCGATCAGGTCGTTGAGAACCGCTCTGGCTTTCTGGGCATCCACCAGCGTTCGGTTCAGCGTCAGCCCCTGCAGCGCCTTTTTGTAGGAGCCCTCAAAGTAGCAGTCCACCGTCAGCTGCTCGTAGGCGTACTGCCCCTCCATCAGCCCCTTCATAAACACATCGATCCGCCCGAACGGCGCGGCCGTTACGCCGCCTGCGTCCACGCGGGCGACCGTCTCCACCATGGCGTCCTCATGGAAATTGGCGACCGTGCCGTTGTTCCTTGTAATCATGATGAAGCTTTCACCCTTGTCCAGGGCGATGCTGGAGGCCACCTCCACGATCATATCGGCATGCGCCTCGCTTCTGGCGATTGTCAGCCCCCGGGTCGAGCCCTGCGCCGCTGCCTGCCTGCACTGGGTCAGGACGCGCTTTTCCCTGCCGTTGCGCACCTCCTCCGTGCGGGTATGGTCGGGATCCAGCCGCGCGACCACCTGGTCGGGGTACAGATAATATTGCAGATAGGTATTGGGCACATAATCGGGGAAGTCCCGCATGATGGTCTGCACCATGGCGTATGTGTGCAGCCAGGACGCGTCCCGCTCCGCGGCGTCCGCCGGCAGAAAGCCGTCGCTTAAAATCCTCTCCCGCAGCGGAGAAAGCAGGTCGTTCCCCTCCCGGTCCATCAGCCTGGTGAACCAGCCGAAGTGATTCAGCCCCACATACTCGGGAATGATATCCTGCCGCCGGATCCCCAGCGCCTTGGCAAAGGACTCAAGCAGGTTCACCGGCTGATCGCACATGTTGACGATCTTCCTGTCCCCCGGGAACACCCGCTCCAGCGCCACCGCCACGATGGCCGCCGGGTTGGTATAGTTCAGGATCCACGGGTCGCCCGCGTATTCCCTCGCATCCCGAACGATCTGAATCATATCCGGGATAGACCGCAGGCCATAGGCAAAGCCGCCGGCGCCGCAGGTTTCCTGGCCTACCACGCCATGCGCCAGCGGGATCTGTTCATCCAGCATGCGCATATCAAATCCGCCGCTTCGGATCTGACAGAATACGAAGTCCACATCTTTGTATGCCTGAGCCTTGTCGGTGGTATACAGGAACTTCAGCTCCGGATATTCCTCCGCAAACAGGACCTTTGCAAATTCGCCGATCACCGCCTGCCGTTCCGCGTTAATATCGTACATCCGGAGTTCTTCCATGGGAAACTCATTTTTCTTTTCA
>ERZ824575.3010-NODE-3010-length-12291-cov-4.448349_pt1 | contig 12291 bp, 9 predicted proteins | sample MGYA00519470_ERZ824575 | MGnify/ENA primary metagenome ERZ824575 (study PRJEB31778, sample SAMEA3449170) | human gut metagenome | biome: human gut; feature: human-associated habitat; material: faeces | place: United Kingdom | collected 2010/2012 ...
GGCCCGTGGGTTATACCCTAAGAGCAAACCACCCTTTTTAAGGGTGGTTCTGATTGGAGGAGAACGCATGCGGCCCGGTGGCACTCAGACAAAGCGCGGCGCCGCGGTGCGCATGCGACGCCGACTGGGCTTGGCGCCGCGGGCGTACGCACTGTTATCGTGCTCGCTGGTGCTGGTCATAGCTGGCGTTTCTGCCTATGGCATGACCGTGCCGTCCATGATGCAGGCGCATGCCGCACGCGAACCGCGCGTGGGGCATGAGGTCAAAAGTGATCTGGGCACCACGACTGGATATGCTTGGGCAAGTGTGGTCGGGCATATTGTGTTTGGCACCGACGATGCGGACGGCGCCGAGGTCCCGGACAACGAAGTCACGCTTGCCAATGGCAAAACCATCGTGCTCACCAACACCAAGATCATCGATCGGTTGTCCAACAATAGCGTGGCGGCAACGGTGAATAAGGTCGAGCAGCAAAAGGAGCAGGACGCCCAGCAGTCCGGAAAGCCCGGTAGCTCGGATACTTCTGGCTCCGGCTCGGGTTCATCGAGTTCGGGCGGCGGCTCTGGGTCGGGTTCCTCTACCGGAGGGTCTGGAAACGGCGGCTCGACGGGCGGCAACACTGACAACGATGCAAACTCCGGTGGCCTTTCCGCTGCTGAAGAAGAGAGCATTCACAGTTGGCTTGTGACCAAGTACAACATGCTCGACGGCTATGTTTCTCGTGCCAATGACGTGGTCTCGACCTATAACTCTACGGGAGATCCCAGACCGTGCGACAGCCTGGTCGGGGAGATGTTTGTTATTCGAGCTGAGTTCGGTCGTCAGACATTCTCGCCCCGGTCAAAGTGGTATCAGCAGTATGCCAATCTGTGGGGCTGTTACACCAACCTATGTCAATGGGTCGGCCATTACGGCGATGATGACGTCGCGCTCGGTAACTTCAACAATAACGTGGCGGCGCTTGCCCTATGATGACCGATCTTGCATCCACCACACCACAATCGCTCGGTCGCGATCCCATGGTCGGCCTGCGCCTGGCGCGTGTCGACGGGTTTGAGCCGGCCATTGCGCTCGGTCAGGACGAACTGCCTGCCTATCTGCGTCGTTTTACGATGCTGTTTGCCGACGATGCCACCATGCGCCGTGGCGGTATCGGCCGCGTGACGCGTGCCGTCAACGCCCAAGGCGAGGCCGTGGCACTCAAGAAGCTCATCTTGCCGACGCGCGATGAGTTTGACGACGATGCCGCTCACGAGGCGCTGGTCGCCAAGTTCAAGGCGGCGTTTCGCGAGGAATACGAATGCCATCGCGCCATTTCGGGCCTTAAGGGCTTTCCCCGCCTCTATGGCTGGGGCGAGGTCGACGGTGTGCCTGCAATTGTCATGGAATGGGTCGAGGGCGAGACGCTTGCCCGCTTGCGTTCGCGACTCGCCGTGGACGATGCCGGACGCCTGTCGCCGCTCGTGGCGGCGCGTCTGGGTCGCGACCTGTTCGATTTGCTCTGCCGTATGAGCCTGGTGGGCGAGGGCTTTGTCCATCGCGATATCTCGCCCGCTAATATTATGGTGCGCACGGCGCGTCTACTGCTTGACCGGCAGCTTGCCGAGGGCACCTTTGACCTGTGCCTGATCGACTTTGGCTCGTCGCTGGCGCTTGAGCCTGCGTCGGCCGTGGCCGGTACCGGCGGCAAGGCGTCGTTTACGGAGCGTTATGCCACGCTGCGTCGCGCGACGGTTGCCTATGCCCCGCCCGAGATGCTCACCGACGATATTCCCGACCTGCGCGCTTTGCGTATGTCGCCGGCGATTGACGTCTACGCCGCGGCAAGCACGGTTTACGAGCTCATTGCCGGCGTCGCGCCATACGAAGCCGCGCCGAGCACTTCGGGCACCTCGGGTTCGCGCAAAAAGACGCGCGACATCGCGAGCCCCTACCGTCTCAAGATGGACACGCGGCCCGATTATCCCATTGGTGCCCATGCGCCCGGTTGTGATTTGACTCAGCTGCTTCGTCGTGAGCCCGATGTGGCGCTCGCTGCGGCCGAGCAGGCCCAGCAGCTAGGGCTTGAGCCGGATTCCGAAGAGCTACGCGATGCGCTGGCGTTTGTCGATGCCCAGCTGTTCGACGTGGTGATGGCCTGTCTGTCCAGCCATCAAAAAGATCGTCCCGAGCCGGCGGCGGTCGAGGCGGCGCTCTCGGCGTTTTGTGACCACTATGCGCAAAATGTCGGTCGTTCGCTCCGCGGCGAGCCGCTCACGCCGTGCCCCATGGATGCGTTTGGCCGCGCGGTTCGTCGCGCGCTGATGGTCGGCGCGACGGTCGTCTGTGGCGTGGTTTGGGCTGTGGTCGTGGTTTCGGCCGCGCTGCTGGCGTCGGGCGCTCGCGTGACGGCGACTTTGGGATCGCTCGTGTGGTCTGGGTCGCTACCGGGTATTATTGCCGCACTGGCGTTGGCGCTGCCAGGCATAGCCGGCGTTGCCGCGGGGGCACTTGCGCGCGATCGGCGCTCGGGCTTCCTGCAGGGCGTGCTTGCGCTTTCTGCCTGCGAGGTTCCGGTGCTGGTTGTGGCTGCATGTAGCGTATTTTCCCAACGCGCCGTGATGGGCGGCCTTGTTGCCGCTCTGGTTGCAACCTATACGCTTACGTGGTTTTTGCTTGCGATGGGCTTTGCCTTTGAACTTCCCGTTTCGGCACCACGACGCACAAAAGCCCAGATGGCGACTCCGCTTGCCGGTGGAGCCGCAGCTGCCCGTACTTTTGGCGGACCTGTCGAAGTATCGTCCGATTCTATTTCTACGACCAAGGAGGCCTAGGTCATGGCATCTCAAGTTGAGCTCACCCCATGCGGGGCCATGTTTGACATCTTTAAGCGCGCGGCGCATCTGAGCCATATCGAGCTGTGCGGCTTGGTGCTTTCGTCCCGTCCGCTCGCCGACGGCCGCAGCCCGCAGAGCCGAGCCGCCGATCGCTCTTGGGTTTCCCGCTTTATCGTTCGCGCGCCGGTCGGCACGCTTCAGCAGCGCTACTTTGCCGAATACGGTACCTCGGCTGCGCGTATTATGTCGCAACTGGCCCTGCGCCCGCGCAATCCCATGGACTCCACGGCTGTGATCAATATGGTGTGCGGTCCTGCAGGTGAACCGATGGTACGCGCGCTCGAAGAGTGCCACCAGGACACGAATCTCTATCGCAACGCGCTCGATCGCCTGTCCCAGGCGGCGGAACTCATGCCCGCCGAGCGCGCCGAGGCCGTGCTGGTGCTGTTTGTCGCCGTCGGTTGTTCGGCGGATGTGCGGTCCTCGGTGAACTATGCCATCGACTACGCGCACGCGACCTGTGGCGGAGGTACATCCACGCCGCGTTCGCTTGGCATGTCGATGACCGTGGGCGAACGCGAACCCGCCCCGGCGCACCCCTTGGGCTTGCTGCGCGTACAAAATAGTTTTGTCGTGAGCGCCCCGCGCTGGATTCAGCCGAGTGAGCAGGGTGTTGAGATTGGCGCGCTGGCCACTGGCGAGGGAGATATTACCGACGTCGGCGATGATGTCTCGGCCCGCCATGCCCATATCTGGTGCGATGCTCAAAATATCTGGCACGTCGAGGACTTGTCGTCCACCAACGGAACCGTGGTGGTAAACGGGGCCACGCGCGTCTGCATTCAGGTCGAGCCCGGCCGTTCCGCCCAACTCAATCCCGGCGACGAGCTCAAGCTCGGCGAATCCACTACCTACGCCATCCTCTTCGGTGCCCTCTAGCCGGCAGATAGGGACGTTTCTTTTCTGCCGGCACTTGGGGACACTCCTCGGCGCGCCAGAGCCAGTCGCCCGGGGATGGAGGGGCCATTTTGGCCCTTGGCGGTCAGTCGGGGCGAAACTAGAAGATCTTTCCGATTCGCGGCTGTTCATGCTTGTAGAGCATCTAAAACAATAGGATGTTATTCTGGAATATGCCGGGTGCGTGAACTTGCCTGTCTTAGCCTTAATAAGGTATAGGGGAGTTTGGCTCAGGGGTTCCGTCTTGTTCTTCAGCGCAGTATTGTGGGACAGATTTGCTGAGATTGGCGCCTTACACCGCAGAGCGCACGGAAGGCTCTCGATTTGTGTTCTGGCCCCAGAATACAGGGCCTGATACTTACCAACTGTGGCATGGATGTAACATCTGTAGAAATCAACCCTTTTGTTGTCGACCTTTGTAAGAAGAACACTGCCATCAACTCTTTGGATGACGAAACTAGGGTGCTTGAGGGGAGCCTTTACTCCCCTCTGAGAGATGACTCATGTTTTTCGCTTGTCGTTGTGAATCCTTCGTTACTGCCGATTCCGGATGAGATTCCTTATCCCTTCGTTTGAGATGGAGGACAATCGGGTCTGGATAAAACACTTCGTATTCTTAAGGGTGGCGATACGCATTTAGAGAAAAACGGTAAATACTGCTAATAGGGGTGACGACGATGGTGCAGGGGCGACCCGCGATGCTCTCATCAATACGTCGGATACTTGGGAAATCAGGTCTAGATGCATGTATGATGATGCTGTGTGGCTATTCAATTAATCCGCGTTCCGAATGGGTGCAGGGTATAGCTGCGACATCGTATGCTTTTGACCCGGCGCGATACTCAGATATTTCTGAGGCGGTTGACGAAGTTTATACGCACTATGCCGCGCAAGGCGTTTCGGAAGTTTGCACATCTACGTTACGGGCTTAGGTTTCTTCAAGCGAGCAGGCCGGTTGCGTTATTTCGAGCGATTTTTCTAGTCTAGACGACAAAAGGCAAAGGATTTGATGGGTGTAAAACGCGGACGTTTGTGGGCGGATGCTCAAATCTATTGTGGCAATCGGGCGGTTGAAAAAGATATTTCAACCGCCCGATTGCCAGGTTCGTCGGAGGAGATGTCCGATTCCGACTCTCTTGTAGGAAGAGCTTGAGATCGTATTGGCCCAAGGCAATCTTAAAGCAGTCTCATTGGCAAATCTTCGCTCCTGTTGTGTTGAGGTGTAAGGTATCAGTGATTGATGTTTTGTGGCGGGTAGATTGGGGCCTTCCTTGATTCGATGCGTTCTCTCGAGGTTCATCAGAGCAAAAGGGGCTTTCGTCTTCATTGCTATCACGGTGATTGGAACCGCTCTCTCCTATGCCATGCCATACGTGAACGGGAAATTCTTAGATTTTCTTCTCGGTAACCGCAGCGAAAGAGACGCCGTACTCTTCGCGCTCCTGGTTGCGTCAATAGGAGTTTTCTCCACCCTCTTTACTTATTTTGCAGGAACACTTTCCATTCGCATAACCACGAGACTTTCCTTTGATCTTCTCAGGGAGGCCGTCTTGCGTTTTGAAAGAGACGATTACTTGGTGAGTCGGACCATCGATCCAGCCTATACAACGCAACGGATTATTTCCGACTCCAGCGTGGTCTCATCCTTCGTTTTGGCGAATTTTATCAGTGCGCCGCTGTCCATTGTAGCCATTCCCATCGTATTGCTTATCATATGGTCAATTGATTCAACTCTCGCGGTGTTTTCCATCATTCTCCTCATCGTGTATTTCTGTGTAATTACTGGGTTGAGGAAACTTTTGTATAGGGTCACGTATGAGAAGAAAGAGGCGGACAGCGCCTTTTACGCCGCAATTGCATCGCAGCTTAATCAGATTCTCAACATTCAACTGACATCTTCGTACGGCAAGAGCGAACAAGCGCTCGACGCTGGGTTTAAGAGCTATTATCCCAAAGTTTTGCGCTCCGGAAAGCTATCATATTCTCTGACATCGCTCGATGGTCTTTTCGCAGCGTTGTTTCAAGCGGTGATACTTGTTGTTTCCGGAGTACGAATCATTAACGGAACTATGTCAATAGGCGAGTACACTATCATCGGTACATACTTCGCGGTTCTCTTTAAGACTTTGAAAAGTATGATGTCATTGTTCAAATCCTATCAAGATGCCAAAGCATCATGGGATAGGACGGCTATCGCGACGAGAGAAAAGGAGAGATCGGGGTGGAATCGGACCGATTTAGCTAAACTCGATGAAATAAATGACATTTCGGTATCTGATTTGGAATTCTCGGTTGCCCTTCCAGACGGATCTGTCCGAGAGGTCCTCGGCGGGTTTTCTTTCAAGTTTTCCGGTCCTGGTACATATTGCATAGTTGGGGAAAACGGAAGAGGCAAGACGTCACTTCTTTACTTGATGCTCGGGCTATACTCATCGAAAGGCAAAGTAAAATACAACGGTGTGCCAATCGAAGAATGCGACTTGGATTACATACGTGCGAGAGAGATATCGTGCTGCCCACAGTCGTGCTTCGCGCCGGACGAAACGGTGAAAGAGCTGTTAGAGTATTTCGACACGCCCTTTTCTTCCTATCACCGGGGTGTAGATGGCCTACTTTCGCTGGAAAACAGCGTGAAGGAGTTGCTCGGGAAACGTTGCTCCGCGCTTTCGGGCGGTGAGCTGCGCCGAGTGTACTTATGGTCGGCGATTTCACGCAAGTCGTCAGTTTTGGTACTCGACGAGCCCACGACTGGGTTAGACGCTGTAAGCCGCGCCGAGCTTGCGGCCTATGTTAAGCGCAACAAGCAAAGCCAGCTGATCATCGTTGTCTCTCACGATGACGAGATGGTCGGCGCGGTAGAAGGGGTAGTGGATTTAGACAGCATGTACCAGGGTAAATGATGACAAGTGTAGTGCTACCCAACTGGCAGAGATAACAAAAAGGCGATGCAGATGCACGTAGCATTCAGGCGGTTCGGACTCGGTGCCTTCACGCCATCGCTACGCTTTCAGATATAGTTCTCGTTCTCTTACTAAAGGAAACTTTAGTCTACGTCATCTTGTCGAGACAGAGGTGAAGCGAAGTGTTGTCGCGACGTATCTTATTCCAGGTGGCTCAGTATCAGCGTGAGAATCGCACCAAAGTGTACTTACGATTCTCGTGTCCCACGGACAACATGAGCTGAGCATTGAGGTTCCACCCTTTGCTGCAACTACACGGGGTTGGACGGCAATGAATATGCCGGGCCGCATACCACGCGCAGCGGGGGTCCATGTCCCAGTATGTTGCCTACAGCAGCCTCGATGTCCACGCACACATCATCTCTGCCTTCGCGTTCAATCCATTTGCCGGAGAGTGCGAGGGTTGCCAGGCCGTAGAATTCGAGCCGAACAAATGAAATGCGGTATCAGCGCATAGGATTAAACTGACGATTGCTTTGCACTGAGAATACGCTTGGAAAGCCGCTATGGGTGGCGGCCCAGGTTAAATAGAGAAGCCCGTCCGATCACTTTCATGTGGCGAACGGTCGGGCTTCTTATTCCACTTGCCAATGCTCGGCTCATATTGGAAGAAAGCTACGCTAATGTTTGCGTGACACTCCTATTTTCTCCGAAGAAAGAGTCGGATAATGAAGAATAGAATTAAAAAAGGTGCCAGATATAACGCAAGTATAAAGGCTAATCCAACGAGACCTTGCAATAATGGCATAATTCCTCACAGACACGAGATTTTGGTATTTGTTCCCATCTTATTCTGAATTGGACCAAATAGTTCCTAGCCACAAAACTACTCGTCAACTGGATCGCACCAATCTGCTGGCAAAACACAGCTTGATTCTTTATCGACATAGCACCAATCCGCAACAGGGCACTCGGCGATGTCGTAAAAATTGCATATATCAACTCCAAGACAACAAGGCTCAACGGGAGGATGTTCATTTGAACCAACAGGATGGATATGCTTCATAACAGCTCCTCACCTTAATCCAATTAGAGACTACGTTTGATCAATGCCACAGTGATCTACAACGCAGATGCTGCCGCCATCCATGTCATAGTCGCAGTAATCGTATGCACCACAGCCATCTGCTTTATCATAAACAGTACAGATGTCAGTAATGCCCAAGAGGCAGTCAAAAGACATCGGCTTCACGCCTGCCTCGTCGCCACTTCCTGGATTAATCGGATGAATATGCTTCACGACTACCTCCCTTTGAGTGCAGAAAAACCTCAATATTGTGTATAACAAACCAAGATGTCTAGTTCACCATATTTCTAGAATGGTTTCGGCGAACGTAGCAATAAGCTTTGCAGACGGTAATCAGAAGAACGAACACCTCCACAATGGTGACAGCAATGCGCTGAACCGCTTATTCCGATACAGTAGCTTCTCGTTGATTTTTCTCCTGCGAAGATGAGTGGCGGGAAATAAGGTCAAAAGCCATCTCGTAGCACATTTTTCTATATTCACATGATGCAGGGTGTAGACTCTTGGGCAAGTAGCCGTGCTCGTCTGCAGCCTCCCAGCTACAGCCCCCACCACAGAAAGACCGAGCCCAACAGTCCGTACAGTCAATTCTTTTTTCGACACCCTGACTCCAGTTTTCAATATACCTAGTTTCGTCAATTCCGGTGACGATGTTGCCCATTTTGAATCGCATCATCCCGACAAACCTGTGACAGGGGTATACGTCCCCTTCGGGAGTCACGGAAATAAAACGCCTGCCAGCCCCGCATCCGACAAAGGCGATCCTGTTGCTCATAATCAAATCAACTGCAGTTTTCAATGTTCTAAACAAGGGCTTTTCCCCTTGATCAATCTGTTTGAGATATTGATCCGCCAAATCTATTAGGCCCGCCCTGATTTTGTTTAATGAGTGTTCGTCGAGTTTGATATTCTCATCGAATGAGCTCACGGGCGAGAAGTAAATCCTTCTGAAGCCCATCTCTTTAAACTGAAGATAGTCTTCAACAAGGTTACAGTTATTATTTGTTAAGGTCGCTCTTGCGCCGAAGGGGAACGACTCGGAAAAACGACGAACGTTTTTGTCGATATCGGAGAAAGAGCCGCCTCCCGTCTTGTACGGGCGTGATGCATCGTGCTTGCATCCTGTACCATCGAGACTAATCAGAACAGAAAACCCGTGCTCCTTGAAAGAATTCACAGCAGTGTCATTCAAAAGCGTTCCGTTGGTCGTAATAGAATAGGTAAAGTTTCTATTGGGGTATATTCTTTTTGAATAGTCGACCGTTTTCCATATCAGCGGCTCGTTAATCATGGGTTCCCCACCAAAAAAGACGATCGCAAGCGTTTCGTTTTCCGATGAACTTGCGACGAGGTAGTCGACCGCCTTGAAGGCTATCTCGTCTGTCATCAGCAGAGGAGACGTTCCATAATCTCCTTTACCGGCAAAACAGTAACTACAACCAAGGTTGCATGCATGTGAAACGTGGAGTTCGATGGATCTAAGTTTTCGAGGCGTGTCTTTTGTTAAGAAAGTCCGCTCAGACAATCGTTGATACTCATCAATGTCGTCTTCAAGTTCTGCTATGGTCGTTTGGTCGTAGCCTTTCGCAGCAAGTGACTTTGTTAGCAACTTCGAGTTGACCGTTCTTCCCGATGCTTCAAATATGCGAAGCGCATCTTCTGATGCTTGGTCAACCTGAAAGCAATTGCGAGTGACCTCATCGAAGCAGTAACGACGATCACTTACTGAGAAAAATGCATACGTTCCTCAATTTCATGCTGGACTGGCACTAACCTTGTTTATTGTTGCGCAGCTATAAAAAACCACCAGCGGGGATTCGGTGTGCGGCCCAATCGGACTCCCAAAAGGTTCTATTTGAGACTGGCAAGCTTTGTGTTGTTGGCACTTCGACAGCGCTCTTTATTCCAACATGGAGCCTCGCAGTTTGAGTCGACTTGCCTCTGGAAGGTCCGATCTTAACTTGATTTAGGATGAAAACAGATTACAGGCGCGCTCCTCTAGAAAGAAAGGAAACCAATCGCCGCCTTTCACCGGGAAAGTTTTTATAGCCCACCTCGAGCAAAATGAAAGATGCGAGAGCGATTGGGGAACAACGCGAATCTCCCCTTTTGGGTGGGAGCGAGCCTTCAGCCACCGGCGAACGACTCGCCCTGGTCAGAATCTGGAAGTGGTGCCGGGCCGCTTGGGCCTCCCCGGTGACTTCGTGGGGCTTACCTGCCTGACGTCGAGGAGTACATCCGCAAGATTCGTTCCCTATGCCGTTTGCTCTCACGCCCGCCTTAGTTCCAAGTCGGGCGAGCCGCCGCGCTCATGCGACCCGTGGCGGCGACACGTCGACGCCGCGCTCGCTGAGCACATCTTCGGTCGCGGGCGAGCACGAGGTCGCGCCGGCGCATCCGCTGGGACTGCTGTGCGTGCAAAACGGCTACGTGGTGAGCGTCCCGCGCTGGATTCAGCCGAGTGAGGAAGGCGTTGAGATCGGAGCGCTGGCAACGGGGGAGGGCGGCATCACCGACGACGTCGGCGACGACGTCTCGGCCCGCCATGCCCATATCTGGTGCGACGAGTCTGGCGCATGGTTTGTCGAGGACCTGTCGTCCACTAACGGCACCGTGGTGGTAAACGGGGCCACGAGTGTGTGTATTCAAGTAGAGCCCGGCCGCTCCGCCCAGCTCAACCCCGGCGACGAGCTCAAACTCGGCGAATCCACCACCTACGCCATCCTGCTCGGCGCCCTCTAGCCGGCAGTTAGGTGTTCCTTTCCTGCCGGTACTTGGGGACACTCCTTGGCGCGTCAGAGCCAGTCGTCCGGGGATGGAGGGACCATTCTGGCCTTTGGCGGTCACCCGGGGTAAACCTTTACCGCCCGCCTATATTTGCCGAAATATGGCTTGGCGGCGGGGTACAATAAGCCCGCATGCGGATTTCCGTTGCGGGCGCTTCCCATCGCCGGGGCGTGCCCGGGAGCATCCGGCATGCGGCCTTTGCGGCGCTCGGTCATGTGCAAGACGGGCGGTCGGGTCTGTGGGGCGCATCAGCTGGCCCTCGCCTCGGCATGTCTTCTCTCCACGCCACGTACCTGCTGCTGAGCCTGCCTGCCAGATGATTGGAAGCAACAGCGTAAATCCCATCACGCCAACATCCCGGCGATCGCCGGGGCCTGTATACCTATATGAGAGGAGAGGGGTATATGGCGCGTAAGTTTAAGTCTATGGACGGCAACGAGGCGGCCGCATATGTTTCGTATGCGTACACCGAGGTAGCGGGAATCTATCCCATTACGCCGTCCAGCCCGATGGCCGACCATGTCGACCAGTGGGCGGCCCAGGGTCGCAAGAATATCTTCGGCACCCCGGTCAAGGTCGTCGAGATGGAGTCCGAGGCAGGTGCAGCCGGTACCGTTCACGGTTCGCTGGGCGCCGGTGCTCTGACCACCACCTACACGGCTTCTCAGGGTCTGCTCCTGATGATCCCGAACATGTACAAGATCGCGGGCGAGCAGCTCCCGGGCGTCTTCCACGTCTCCGCGCGTTGCGTCGCTTCCCACGCCCTGAACATTTTTGGCGATCACTCCGACGTCATGGCCTGTCGTCAGACCGGCTTCGCCATGCTCGCCGAGGGCAACGTCCAGGAGGTCATGGACCTCTCGCCGGTGGCTCACCTTGCCGCCATCGAGGGTAAGACCCCGTTCCTTAACTTCTTCGACGGCTTCCGCACCAGCCACGAGATCCAGAAGGTCGCCATGTGGGACTACAAGGATCTGGCCGAGATGTGCGACATGGACGCCGTCCAGGCTTTCCGCGACCACGCGCTCAACCCTGAGCACCCGCACACCCGCGGCAGCCACGAGAACGGCGATATCTTCTTCCAGAACCGTGAGGCCTGCAACAAGGTCTACGACGAGCTTCCCGCCGTCGTCGAGGGCTACATGAAGAAGATCAACGAGAAGCTCGGCACCGATTACGGCCTGTTCAACTACTACGGCGCTCCCGATGCCGACCGCGTCGTCGTGTGCATGGGCTCCTTCTGCGACGTGCTCGAGGAAGTCATCGACTACCTCAACGCCCACGGCGAGAAGGTCGGCCTGGTCAAGGTCCGTCTGTTCCGTCCGTTCTCCATCAAGCACTTCGTCGACGTTCTCCCCGAGACCGTCCAGAAGATCGCCGTCATGGACCGTACCAAGGAGCCGGGTTCCATCGGCGAGCCGCTCTACCAGGACGTCGTCTCCGCTCTCTACGAGGCCGGCAAGACGGGCATCAAGGTCGTCGGCGGCCGTTATGGCCTGGGCAGCAAGGACACGCCTCCCGCGTCCGCGTTCGCTGTCTTCGAGGAGCTCAAGAAGGACGAGCCCAAGCGCGAGTTCACCATCGGCATTGTCGATGACGTGACCAACCTGAGCCTGCCCGAGGCCGAGGATGCGCCCAACACCGCAGCCCCCGGCACCATCGAGTGCAAGTTCTGGGGTCTGGGTGGCGACGGTACCGTCGGCGCCAACAAGAACTCGATCAAGATCATCGGCGACCACACCG
>ERZ824575.3014-NODE-3014-length-12282-cov-18.981107_pt1 | contig 12282 bp, 10 predicted proteins | sample MGYA00519470_ERZ824575 | MGnify/ENA primary metagenome ERZ824575 (study PRJEB31778, sample SAMEA3449170) | human gut metagenome | biome: human gut; feature: human-associated habitat; material: faeces | place: United Kingdom | collected 2010/2012 ...
AATTAACTATATGTATAATTAGAATAAATATGATATAATAATAAAAGGAAGGTTGATAACATGAAAAGAACAATTAATAAACCTAAGAAAAAAAGTCCTAAGAAAAAATTAGAAATAAAGAAGAATAGTAAACCTTTAAATAAAACAAAAAAAGATAAAAGAAATCTTACTGAAGTAATAAATAAAAGATATAATTCTTTAATATTTATAGTAATAATTTTATATGTTGTAATACTAGGAAGAGTATTTTATCTTCAAATAATTAAAGAGAATGACTATAAAGAGAGTCTTGCTATGGCTACTGAAAAAACAGTAGAAAGTACTAGTGCTCCAAGAGGTAGAATATATGATCGAAATTATAATTTACTAGTGGATAATGAAGGGGTTAAGACTATATATTATAAGAAACAAAATGGAATAACCAATAAAGAAGAAATAGAACTTGCCTATACAGTAGCGGATAATATAAATCTAGACTATTCTAAAGTTAATGAAAATAGATTAAAGACCTTCTACTACAAAGGACATTATAAAGAATGTAAAAAGAAAATTACTGATAAAGAGTGGGAAGAATATAATAAAAGAAAACTAAATGATAAAGATATAGAAAAACTTATATATGAAAGATTAGATGAAGAAATAAGTACCTATGATGAAAGAGATAAGAAAGCTGCTTATATATATTATTTAATGAATAAAGGATATTCATATGCAGAAAAAGTAATTAAAAATAAAGATGTTAGTGAAGAAGAATATGCTTATATAAGTGAAAACATTGATAACTTAAAAGGCTTTAATACTAAGTTAGATTGGGAAAGAGTATATTTATATGGAGATACTTTTAAAAGTATTTTAGGTAATGTATCTTCAAATAATCAAGGTATACCTTCAGAATTAGCAGAAATCTATTTAAAGAAAGGTTATTCATTAGACGATAGAGTAGGAATATCATATTTAGAATATCAATATGAAAATTATTTAAAAGGAACTAAAGCTAAGTATAGATTACTTTCTGATAATAGTTATGAATTAGTAAGTGAAGGTAAGAGAGGCAGTGATATAGTTCTTACTATAGATATTAATTTACAAAAACACTTAGAAGAAATTCTATCAAATGAAGTATATAATGCCAAAGGAGAAGCAGGAACTACTTATTATAATAGATCATTTGCCGTAATCGCAGATCCTAATACAGGAGAAATACTAGCAATGGGAGGAAAACAAGTACTTGATAAAGATGGCTCTAAATATATTGTAGATTATACTCCAGGTATAGCGACATTACCAGTAACTCCAGGTTCAGTAGTAAAAGGTGCTTCGATGATGGTAGGATATAAATATGGTGCTATTGATATTGGTAGTCACCAGTATGATGAATGTCTTAAAATAAAAGATACACCTCTAAAATGTTCATGGCGAACAATGGGGGATATTGATGATATATATGCTTTAGCATTTTCTTCAAATGTATATCAGTATAAAATAGCAATTACTGTAGGAAAAGGAAAATATGAATATGACAAAGGTTTATCTTTAGATGAAGAAGCCTTTAAAAAGTATCGAGATATGTATGCTGAATTTGGCCTTGGTAAAAAAACAGGTATTGACTTGCCAGTAGAAAGTTTAGGATATATGGGTACTAGTAAATTACCAGGACATTTATTAGACTTCTCAATTGGACAATATGATACTTATACACCAATACAATTATCACAATATATAAATACTATTGCTAATGGTGGCAAAAGATTAAAACCATATTTATTAAAAGAAGTATATAAAGCCAGTGATAATGGTGATAAATTTGGTTCACTTATATATAAAGCCGAAACAAAAGTAATGGGAACATTATCAGTAGAAGATAAATATATAAATAGAGTAAGAGAAGGATTTAGTGCTGTTGTTCAAAATGGTTTAGGTTATGGCTATATGGGTTATTATACAAATTCTGCTGGTAAGACAGGAACTAGCCAAAGCTTTATAGATACTGATGGTGATAATAAAGTTGATACAGAAACAATTACTACATCATTTGTAGGATATTCACCTAGTGATAGTCCTAAAATGAGTATCGTAGTAGTATCACCAGATGCAGGTATTCCCGATGTTACTCAGTCAGGTGTTACCAAAAGAATATCATCCCAAATAGTCAATAAATTCTTTGAACTAAATCAATGACAAAAAAGCTATTGACAAGTAAATAAAATTAGCATATAATATGATTATATTAAAACAAAGGAAAGAGACGGTATAGTAAAATAGTTGTAGAGAGCTAATGGTTGGTGAAAATTAGTATGATAGTTACTATATAGATCACTCTTGATGTGTTTTTCTGAATATTTTAAGAAAAACCGGAAGTAAATTCCGTTATCAAAAAGAGAGCACTTAAGTGAAGTAAGGTGGTACCGCGGTTATTCGTCCTTATAAACTAGTGCTTTTTTGTTTTATAAAATAGAAAGAAGGAGAGAAAGATGAATTATAAAGAGACATTATTAATGCCAGAGACAAGTTTTCAAATGCGTGGAAACTTACCAGAAAATGAAAAATTACAAAGAGAAAAATGGGAGGAAATGGATTTATACAATAAAGTAAGAGAAAAGAACAAAGGAAAAACACCATTTATCTTACATGATGGTCCTCCATATGCTAATGGTAATATTCATATAGGCCATGCTATGAATAAGATTTTAAAAGATTTTGTAAATAGATATAAAATGATGAGTGGATATGATATGATTTATATTCCTGGTTGGGATACCCATGGTCTTCCTATTGAACAAGCTGTTACCAATAGCGGTGTAGATAGAAAGAGTATGAGTAAGGCAGATTTTAGAGCACTATGTGAAAAATATGCTTATGAACAAATAGAAAAGCAAATGCAAGGATTTAAAGAACTTAATGTACTAGCAGATTGGGAGCATCCTTATATTACATTGCAAAAAGAAATGGAAGCTAGACAAATAGAAGTATTTGCTGAAATGGCTAAGAAAGGCTTAATCTTTAAAGGATTAAAACCAGTATACTGGAGTCCATCATCAGAATCAGCTCTTGCTGAAGCAGAAATAGAATATCATGATCGAAAAGACTCATCAATTTATGTAGCCTTCCCAGTAGTAGAAGGAAATGATACTGTAAATGTAGGAGATAACCTAGTAATATGGACAACAACCCCATGGACATTACCATGTAATACCGGAATCGCAATTAGTGATAAATTTGATTATGCTAAAGTATTAGTAGGAGATAAATACTATATTGTAGCAAATGAATTACTTGATTCATTAGCAAAAGAATTTAATTGGGAAAACTACGAAGTAGTAGATGTTTTCTCTGGTAGTGAATTTAAAGGCGTTAAATATAAACATGTATTTATGGATAGAGTAGCTCCAGTAGTAGATGGCTTCCATGTAACATTAGATGCTGGTACTGGACTAGTACATATAGCACCAATGTATGGAGCAGATGACTTTATTATTGGTAAAGAATATAACCTAGAAATGATAAACGGTATCGATGATCAAGGGGTATTAAATGAGCTATCTGGTCCATTTAATGGCTTATTCTTTGAAGATGCCAATAAAGCCGTAACAGTAAAATTAGATGAACTAGGCGTACTTCTAAAATTAAAGTTCATTACCCACTCATACCCACATGACTGGAGAACTAAGAAACCAATTATCTTTAGAGCTACAAAACAATGGTTCTGTAGTATTGATAAGATTAGAGATGATCTTCTAAAAGAACTTGAAAATAATGTAAAATTCCATACTGAATGGGGTAAAAAGAGATTATACAACATGATTCATGATCGTGGAGACTGGTGTATCTCTAGACAAAGAGTATGGGGTGTACCAATTCCAATCTTTTATAATGAAGACGGAAGTGAAATCGTTGACTATGATGTTATGATGCATGTAGCAGACTTATTTAGAAAATATGGTTCTAATGTATGGTTTGAGAAAGAAGCTAAAGACCTTCTTCCAGAAGGATATACAAATCCAGCTAGTCCAAATGGTAACTTTACTAAAGAAGAAGACATCATGGATGTATGGTTTGATTCAGGATCTACATGGAATGGTGTACTAATAGAACAGGGATTACCATATCCATCAGATATGTATCTAGAAGGATCAGACCAATATCGTGGATGGTTCAATAGCTCATTAATCTGTGGAGTTGCTGTTACTGGTAAAGCCCCATATAAAGAACTTGTATCTCATGGCTTTACTTTAGATGGTAAAGGTAATAAAATGAGTAAGAGCTTAGGAAATGTTATTGTTCCAGCAGATATGGTAAGATTACATGGATCAGATATCTTAAGACTATGGGTTGCTTCAACTGATTATACAGAAGATGTAAGAATTAGTGATGATCTAATTAAACAAGTAAAAGAAAGCTATCGTAAGATTAGAAATACTTATAAATTTATGTTAGGTAATTTAAAAGACTTTGATTATACTAAAGATAGTATTAAATATGAAGATATGCCATACTATGATAAATATATGATGAATGAATTAAATAAATTTACTAAGAATGTTCTAGAAGAATATAATAACTATAACTTCCAAAACGTATATAAATTAGTTAATAACTTTGTATCATTCACATTATCAAACTTCTATTTAGATTTTACTAAAGACATTCTATATATCGAAAAAGCAGACTCTCTAGTAAGAAGAAGTGTACAAACAGTACTATATAACATTCTAAATAATGAAGTAAAATTACTTGCACCAATTCTTCCATATACTAGTGAAGAAGTATATAGTTTACTTCCACATACTGAAGAATCAGTACATTTAACAGATATGCCTGAAGTAGTAACATACTCTGATAGTACTGAAGTAGAAGAATTATTTAACTTATTCTTTGAACTAAAAGATAAAGTAAATAAAAAACTAGAAGAAGCAAGAAATGATAAATTAATAGGATCCGCTCTAGAAGCCGTAGTTAAGATTAACTTAGATGAAAAATATAACGAAGTAAAAGAAAAATTAGGCTCTTACTTACATCAATTATTTATTGTATCTAAAGTAGAATATACTACCGATGGTGAAGAAGTAGTAGTAGAAAAGAGTACTGGTGAAAAATGTAATAGATGCTGGAACTATGTTGATCACTTAAATGGTGATATCTGTGATAGATGTCATAATATTATAAATAGTTAATAAAATATAATGCAGTATCGAGAATGGTACTGCTTTTTTTGGGAGGAAACATGATAAATGAATATAATTATGAAGTACTTAGTAGAGAAGAATTAGAAAGAAATTTTAAGTTAATGAAAGATAATAATATAGAGGTAAGAGAAACGATAATATTACATAATATTAAATTAGTCTTCTACAGATATTATAAAAGATTTAGTAATACTAATATGAATATGGAAGATATTGTTGCATATGGTATGATTGGACTTATAAAGGCAGTGGATACTTTTAGACTAGATAAAAAATGTACTTTTACTACATATGCTAGTAAATGTATTGATAATGAGATACTTATGTATATTAGAAGAGAATCTTATAGATATGTTTCATTAGATGAACTGATAGGAGATGATGATCTTACACTTAATGATTTAATTATTGATCCTTCAATAAATATAGAAGGTGATTATATGGATAAGGAAGAAATTAAAGATATAAATGGTGTAATTAATTTACTAAATAGTAAAGATAAATGTTTATTTAATTTATATTTTAGGGATGGTTATTCACAAATAGAGATATCTAATATATTAGGTTTATCACAGTCTTATATTTCAAGAAGAATTAAAATGTTAGTGGATAAATTAGAAGAATTATTATATCAAAAAAATATAATAGTAAAATCTAAAGTTAAAACTAAATCTATTGGATATAATAAAAAAATTGTTATGTAAAATTTATGTAAAGACTATTGCATTTATAATTAATATGTTATATTCTTATATCATAAGGGAGTGTGATAATAGTGATTTATCCTTCAATTGATAAAATATTAAATATTGTAGATTCAAAGTATGCTTTAGTTTATGTAGTATCAGATAGAGCTAAGCAAATGACTAAAACAGGATATTATCAAATGCCTATTAAAGACTATAAATGTCAAAAAAACATAGGTAGAGCATTAGAAGAAGTGTACGAAGGATTAATTCATATAGAGAAACATTAGTTTTCTCTTTTTTTCTTGCCTAAAACAAAAAAATAATGTATACTAAATATAGAAAAGTGAGTGATTTATATGTATATTTTACTTGATGCTTGTCAGCATCCAGGAATTTTAAGAATAATATATTTTGGAAGTTTATTATTAGATATTGTTTTTACCTTAGTACCAATAGGTTTAATAGTAATATTAATGATAGATTTTAGTAAAGCTGTTATAGGCGGTGATGAAAAAGCAGTAAAGAGTACTAAAATAGTAGGTAAAAGAATAATATATGCCATGATAGTATTTTGCATACCATGGATAGTAGAAGTATTTATGAGTTTAATGGATAGTGTAGGCTTTAGTGTTAATTATCAAGAATGTCTTAGTAATGCTAAAAGTGGTGATTTTTCTTATTTTGATAGTTTATTAGAAAAAGAAGAAAAGAATGATAATACTAATGATAACAAAATAACTTATGAGAATGCTGGTACTAAAGTAATTGCTTCTGGATTAATAACTGTATTAAATGGCCAATTAGGTAATAATAATAATGATAAAAAATATGGCTTTTCTACTGATGCTTGGTGTGAACAATTTGCTACTTGGTCTTTAAAACAAGTAACAGTATCTGGCCAAACATTATATCAATATTTAAATACATATGGACCAATAGATGACAATATGGCTAGTGGAATGTGGCCAGTATTTAAAAGTGGTAAGAGTAGTAATGTAACATTTGAATATTCTAAAGCTTATGGTGGTAATTATACTCCTAAAGCCGGTGATATAATATGGTATCAATGGAAAGGTAGTAGTTGTCGTGGCTCTAATGGAAAATGGGATAAAGTAACTAAGTGTGTTGATCATGTTGGTATAGTTACTAGTTCAGATAGTAATTATGTTTATACAATTGAAGGAAATACTGGAGATCCAGGATTAGTAAGAAAAAGAGAAAGAGATATTACATCAGATGAAATAATAGCATATGGCTCATGGTATAAATAGGGGTGAAAATAAGTGAAAAATAAAATAATAATATTACTAAGTCTACTACTACTAACTGGTTGTACAGTTAATTATAACTTAGAAATAAATAAAGATACTTTAAATGAAACAATTACTGGTACCGTAACTAAAGAAGAAAGCTCTCAAGATAGTAATGCTACAGGATTAAGTACTATATATTCTATTATTAATGAAGAACAAAAACCAATTTATAATAAAGAAGAACTATATCAAAAAGAACTAAAAGAATCAGGTAATAATATAAATTATACATTTAAATATAATTATAATATTGAAGACTTTGTAAATTCCACTATAATAAATACTTGTTTTGAAAATAAAGAAATAGAAGAAATAGATAATTATTATAGTATAAGATTAAGTGGAAACTTCTACTGTTTATATAGTAAAAAAATAAATATAGCAGTAACAAGTAATTTAAAAGTAGCATCAAATAACGCTGATAAAATAAAAGATAATACTTATATATGGACTATTGATAAAAATACTACCGATATAGAATTAGCAGTAGATAAGAATACACCATATACTAAACCAATAAAAAGAGGTATAAGTAGTACCTTTAGAATAGTATGTTTTATAGTACTAGTAGTATTATCATCATTAGCATATATATTATATAAAAAGAAGAATAGTAGCGAAATTTAAGCTACTATTTTTTGTTATTTATTTCTTTTATAAACATATATTTTAATGTAGAAAGGAATGATAAAATAATTATGGAAACAATTAAAGTTTCATCAAAGTCGGAGCCTAATAAAGTAGCAGGAGCTCTTGCTAATGTATTTAGAGAAAAAGGAGTAGTAGAAGTACAAGCAATAGGAGCAGGAGCACTTAATCAAGCTATAAAAGGAGTAGCTATAGCAAGAGGCTTTGTCGCTCCATCAGGAAAGAATTTAGTATGTACACCAGCCTTTATTGATATAAATATAGATGGAGAAGAAAGAACCGCTATTAAGTTAATCGTAGAAGCTAAATAAGTAGCTTCTTTTTTGTATAAAATATAAATTAAAAACATATATTTTAGTGGTGATAACATGTTAAAGAAAATGTCTATAAAAAAAATAATAGTATCTACTACTGCTATTATCTTACTATTAGTAATATATCTAATACCAAGTAATAGAAAAGATATAGATTTAAAAAATAATAGTATAGAGTATAATTATAATAACGTAGAAAGTACAATATATTTAGTAGATAGTAATGACTATGTAGCTAGAACAACTATACCCACATGTAAATGTGAAGGAGTAGATTTAGCTAAAGACTTATTAGAAGGCCTAGTAGTAGGAGGTACTAAAAATAACATTATACCAAATGGTTTTAGAAGTATAATACCACCAGATGTAACAATAAAAGATATAAATTTACAAGAAAATATCTTAACAATAAATTTTTCTAAAGAATTACTAGAAGTAAATGATAAAGATGAAGATAAAATGATTGAATCAATCATTTATACTTTAACAAGTATAGATGGTATAGATAAAGTAATAATAAAAGTAGAAGGAGAAGTACTAAATAAATTACCCAATAGTAAAACAAATATACCAACAGTACTAGATAAAAGTTATGGTATAAATAAAAGTTATGATTTATCTAACTTAAATGATATATTATCATATACAACATATTATACAAGTACTTATAACGATACTAAATACTATGTACCAGTAACAAAATATATAAATAGCAAAGATAGTGATGTAGTAAAAATAATAATCAAAGAATTAGGAAGTAGTCCTATATACCAAACTAATTTAATGAGTTATTTAAATGCTAATACAGTATTAAATGATTATGAACTAGATAATAATAAATTAAAATTAAATTTTAATGAATTATTATTAAATGATCTAGATAAAAAAAACATCCTAGAAGAAGTAATATATACCATAAGTTTATCTATGAATAATGTATATGATAACTTAGAATCAGTATCTTTCTTAGTAAATAATGAAGAAATATATACAATAAATATAAATGATATTAAATAATACTTAATTTCTTTTCAGAAATTAAGTTTTTTTATTTGACTAATATTTTAACAAATGATATACTTTATATAGAGAATACGGAAGGTGAGTATCATATGGAAAATAAGAAAATAAAAATATATGGAGTAGTATTAGGAGTAATATTATTTATACTATTAATATCAGGTTTAACATATGCTATTTTAAGTTGGCGTAGTAGCAACATAACTATCACAGGTACTTCTGAATGTCTAGAAGTAGAATCAGTAAAAGGATCCAATATTACAGGTAGTGATTTATTATTACTAGATGAAAGTCAAGTAGTAAATAGCAATCAAATAACAATAAGAACAGGTATGGTAGTAACAAATATAACTGCTAAACTAAAAAGTAGTTGTACATTAGATGGCTATCTAACTATAAATCTAAAAACAACAACCCTAAATTCAGGATTTACTTCATCAGGTAATAGTACAGGAGCCCTAAAATATGTTCTTGCTTCATATAATCCAAGTACATATACTACCATTAGTACTTCAGCTTTAAACGGTAAAACATTTGATATATTAACTACTGGTAGTATCACAAGTACAGGTACATTAAAAATAAAAGATGCACAACTATCTAAAGATACAACACTAGCATATTTAGTAATTTTCTATATCGATGGAGATAAAGCTAATAATGATATTGGATCAAACTCTACTAATTTTAAAACATCTATTGAAGCAACAGTAACTCAAGGAAAATTACCTTTTGCTACACAAATAACTAACTTATATAATGATGCCATCAAAACTCCAGTAACCAATAATAGTATAACTTATCAGTATGATACCACAAATAGTTTAATGAAAGATATAGGTAACAATATTAGATATTATGGTGCAAATCCAAATAATCATATATATTTTAATTGTTCTGATTATTCAAATCAGTCTTCAAGTACATGTGAGATATGGCGAATAATTGGAATATTTAATGGAAAAGTAAAACTAATAAGAGGTAGTCAAATAGGAACATATTCATGGGATAATAAAACTACATCAACTGGAGCAGAAACAAACGCTGGTAAAAATGATTGGACAGAAGGAAGATTAATGAAACTATTGAATCCGGGTTATGAATCAGAGACTACTGGAGGTAGCCTATACTATAATTCAGGGAGCGGCAATTGTTATGTGGGACAGAATAACGCTACCAAAGCATGTGACTTTACTTCAACTGGAATTAAAAATGATAAAACAAGAGGTCTAATCTCTGAAGAAACATATTCATTATTAGGATGGAGTACATCGAGTGTATATGCAAATGAAATATACGAATATGAGAGAAGTACCGGAAAAGTACATAGTGATAGACCAACAACATGGACAGGAAAGATAGCATTAGCCTATCCTAGTGATTATGGCTATGCTGTAGATTTAAGTAAATGTAGTCAAAACTTATATAATTATGATAATAGTACATGTACATCAAATAACTGGATGAAGACTATAATAGCCCCAAATTATGGTTGGTTATTAACCCCTTTTTCCGGCGGCGCGAGCGGTGCGTGGCGTGTCTATTCGTCGGGCTTTGTCAACAACAACTACGGTGCGTATTATGCGCTTGGTGTCGCGCCAGTCCTTTCTCTAAACTCTGAACTAGCCGTCAAGGCGGGAACAGGGTCAAGTTCAGCGCCATATCAATTGTCCGCATAAGCGGGCAGATTGATATTCCTTCTTCGGTAGTGGATATGTGGCAAAAAAAGGTCTCCGTGCGGGCTCGGTCCGCAGGGGACCAGGCTGAGCGATAGCAAAGTCTTCATGAAAGGGTTCGAATTCGCCTTACGGCGAACGAACCAAATATAAAAAAGAGGTAACATGGTAGATAATGAAGAAGAAATATAGACTATAGTAAATGATTAAGTGATAATATTCTTCGGTAATAGAAATATGGACATATATAAGGACGCCAAGTTGCTTTGCAACGGGAGTCCCAAAATAAGCAAAGCGGTGAATAGTAATTCGCCGCCAGGCGAAAAAATTAAATATAGAAAATGAGGTAACATTATGAATAATAAGAAATTTATAATTGGAGTAGTTTTATTACTTCTTCTTATGCTAGGAGGCACTTATGCCTACTACAAATGGAGTAGTAGTGATAACATGAATGTAAATGTAAAAATAGATGGTGGTACAGTTACTTTTAATGGGGGTTCAAATATTACTAGTACTATTATTCCTACTGCTTCTAAAGAAGAAGGAATAAAAAAAGATATTACAGTTAAAGCAAGTAAAGCAGGAGTTACAATGAATTTATACATGAATCTTACTACTATGCCTGATGAATTAAAAGAAAAATCATTTGAATATGAAATATATTATAACAATTCAACATTAGTTAAAAAGGGTAATTTCGGAGTATACAATTCTAATACAAATACTAGTGGCATAGCTTATGCCACTAGTGGAACTACAACACTAACATTATTTACTGGAAGAGATGTCAGTACTAATAGTGCTGACAAATACACCCTATATTTATGGTTTAATGGTAAAGATTACACTAATCCAAATACTATGCAAAGTAAAAAATTATCATTTGACTTATATGCAACAGGTGAGAATGCTGTATTAGCGGGTAACTAAAGTTACCTGCTAATTTTTAATATAAAAAAAATTCTTAAGCAAACTGCTTAAGAATTAATTATTATAAGTGGTGTCCTGGTGGAGATTCGAACTCCAGACCGATCGCTTAGAAGGCGATTGCTCTATCCAGCTGAGCTACCAAGACATCAGACAATATAAATTGTACAACATTAGTTTAAAAAAATCAACCCTTTTTATAAAAAAAATTGCTTTTTTCGTATTTTTTCGATATAATCTACTTAAGAGAGGTAAAAAAATGAAAAAAGTAATATATCTATTATATTTTATATTATTAATGATATTATATCATTTTACTAGAAATACTAATATGTTTCTGTTAACAATAAGTTTTAGCTTGTTATTATTATTTAATAGTATCTTTAGCACTATGAATATTAAAAATAAAATACAAGAATATTATGATAATAAATATTATTATTCTAATAAAAAGATATTAAAAGGTAGCATTATATTTATAGGTATTATTACTATTATATTAATGCTTA
>ERZ824575.3018-NODE-3018-length-12271-cov-6.563441_pt1 | contig 12271 bp, 8 predicted proteins | sample MGYA00519470_ERZ824575 | MGnify/ENA primary metagenome ERZ824575 (study PRJEB31778, sample SAMEA3449170) | human gut metagenome | biome: human gut; feature: human-associated habitat; material: faeces | place: United Kingdom | collected 2010/2012 ...
CCCAAAGCAGGAGATATACAATGAGGAAGAACGAAGTTTGATTAAGGAATATGCTTCGCAGGTGAAGGATATGCAGAAAACCAAAGGATTAGCAATGTGTATTTGCTATCAGGAGAAGTTTGGAAACCAGGATGTTGCTCTTGCTATGATTACGGCAAGGAAGGAGATAGAAGATGTGAAGAGAGGGGGACAGGAGTATGTAAAACAAATTTAATAATAATGTGCTTTCATTATAATGTGGGCGGGGGGGATAATAAAGAATGTAATCGAATTGGTCGATCTTAAGTAAAAACGATTTTACAAGCTATAAAAATTACAACATATGGCTTATAGAATTGAAAAGGAATATATCGGAAAAAGTAATTTGTGTCACCAGTGGTGACACAAATTGGAAAGATAAATCAAGATAGTTAAAAAGGAATTACTTCGGTAGTTCTTTTTTTCTTACCTAAAACAAGAACAGGAGGTTAAAACAAATGCTAAAAATATTCAGAAAGGACTCGCTGACTCCACAGACGGAACACATTTACAAAGTTCCGTTGTGTATCCAGGATACGATACCAATCTATCGAATTTCGGAAAATGGTATCTTTGAACTGGAGAGTCCGACAAACAAAGACGGAGGAAAAAAGAAAGTTCACCAGTTTGACAGGATGTATCTGTTCGAGGATATTAACTTTTCGACGCAGGATGAGGAAGAAAAAGAAGAAACCGGCAAGCGGTTTGAAACGCTGCTTCGGTCAATGAATGTCAGCTACAAGGTCATTGTATCCAATCATTATGCCGACAATGGAAGGCTTCGGGAAGAAATCTTGCAGAAGGCAGTCAGCAAAGAAATGGAGCCTTTGGCGAAAGAATACCACAAGCTGATTGAAAAGCGATTGCAGGAAGGGCGGGGAGGACTTTTGCAATCCAAGTATTTCATTGTCAGCTGCAGAAAGCCGGATTATGAGAGTGCTAAGAATTACTTTAACACCATAGAGTTTTCCATACAGCAGTTGTTTCACCGATTGGGGAGCTGCCTGATACCATTAGATGCCACGGAACGCTTGCGAGCATTACACAGTTATTATCGCATGGGTGACGAGGCATCTTTTTCTTTTGACTGGAATGAATATCTGCATCTGAAACGGGACTGGAGAAATGACATTATCAATACTTCTTTGCGAGAGCATCCGGAATATCTGGAGATGGAGGGCGGAAGCTGCGCCTGTGTGATGTTTATCAGAAAGTATCCGAACGGTTTGACGGATCAATTCTTAAATGAACTGACAAACATGGACTTCCCGATCATTTATTCGATGGATGTGGAGCCGCTTGACAATGATGTGGCATATCAGATGGTGATGAAAAAGTACATGTCTAATGAGCGAAGCATTAACCGTGAGCAGGAGTTGAAAAACGAAAATGGAGATTATTCAACTAACATCAATTACGAGAGGAGAAAGCAGCAAAGAGATACAGAGGAGATGCTTGATCGTATTTCTTCGTTTGATGAGAGGTTGCTTTATGTGGGGATCACCATTGTGGTAAAAGCTGGTTCGATGGAAGAACTGGAGGAACGGACAGAAAAGGTGCGTATCATTGGAAAAACACACAACATGGATATTGTTCCACATTCGTACAGACAGCTTGATGCCTTAAATACATCATTGCCCACGGGAGCAAGATTTGTTGATACGATGCGGACAATTACCTCTGAGGAACTTTCCATTTTCATTCCGTTTAATGTGCAGGAGATTCATGATGATTTGGGATACTGCTATGGCTTTAATAAGCTATCCAAAAATCTGATCATAGGAAACCGTAAATTATTAAAGAATGGAAACGGGATGGTGTTTGGTGTTCCGGGTTCCGGAAAGTCCTATAATGAGAAATCAGAGATGGGGCAGGTGTTATGCTTCTCAAAGGATGACATTATCGTGGTAGATCCAATGGGAGAATACAAAGACATTGCTGCAGCGTGGGGCGGTCAGTATATCAATCTGACACAGTCTGCGGAAAATGTTTTTTATGTCAATCCGTTTCATGTACCGGATGTTGTGCCGGACATTGACCGCTTTGTGGCGGAAAAAGCAGAGTTTGCCTATGCGATCTGTGAGCAGGCATTGAAACCGGTGCCGCTTACCAGCAGACATATCGCTGTAATTGATAAAGCAGTGAGCCATATGTATGAGGAATACTTTAAGAAGCGAAAAGACAAAAGACGAACAAGAAACCGTCCGGAATCTCCGACAATTCCGGTGATGAGAGATTATATTCTTGAGCATTACGAGGGGAATGAAGCTGCACAGGAGATTGTAGACCAGTTGGAGGTATTTGCAGATGGTACGCTTGACATTTTTGCCAGAGAGCAGTCCATATCTGATGAGAACCGATTTACTGTGTACGGATTTTCAGAGCTGGGAAAACGAATGCGAGCAATGGCAATGCTTGTGATGATTGAAAGTATCACGGCTAAGATCAAATATAATCAGTCGGATGGAGTTGCTACATGGGTTTATGTGGATGAGATGCACGAACTTTGGGGAGAAGAATACAGTTTACATGCACTGGAGAAGATGTGGCGTGAGGTCCGCAAGCGTGGTGGTATCTGTACCGGGATGAGCCAGAATTTGATTGATGCACAGAGAAACCGTTCTACCAAAACAATGGTTTCTAACTCAGAATTTATGCTTTTGCTGGATCAGGGAACAATGGACAAGGAAGCGGTAGAAGATTTGTTTGATATTTCTTCCGAGCAGCTTGCCTGTGTGAATGGAGCAGAGCCGGGAATGGGGCTTATCCGGTTTGGCGATAAGATTGTTCCGTTTGATAATACAATGGAAAAAGACAGCAGTCTTTATCAGTTATTTAATACCAATTTTCATGAGATTGTAGGTGAGGTGGCAGCGAATGGATCATCTAGACAAAGAGGTCATTGAATCATTAAGTGAACCGGCGAAGCGTGTGTTCAAAAGCCTGGATTATCGTTCCAAACAGCGAATGTTAAAGAAAGCCAGAGAAATGGCTAAGGCAGAAAAAATGATACGGCGGAAAAAGAGCCGGTTCAAGAAAAAAGGCATTGAAAAACTAAATAAAGGCAAAAAGCAGAAGAAGGGCAGTTCATCCAAAAGTGAGCGTGTCCTTTTTTCTATTCATGAAACAAAGGAGCTTATGGTGCAGTCCATGCATCTGATATTGCTTGGAAGCAGTGTGGCAAATTCTTCTTATGAAGAAAGAAATATGGAGCATACAGAAGATGCACCTATCAGGCTTTCTAAAGAAACTGCTAGAAAAGGCGCACATACGGCAGTGGGCGGCATGAAAACGCTTGTGCATAAAAAGCTGCAAAGCAGAGAAAAGAGAAAGGCTGCAAGAAAGTCAACGGAGAAATCGGCAAGAGCTGTTCAAACGGGAGCAAAAGCAGGAGCACAGGCAGGAAAATCTTTGGGAAAGACAATACAAAGTGTTGTTCAGGCAGTAGCGGCAAATCCGGCTGTATGGATAGCCCTTCTTTTGATTATTCTTATGGCAGCTATTGTGGGAGCAATCGGAGCAGTGGTTGGCTCCGGCGGTGCTGCTAATGAATCACAGGATGGAACCTATCAGGCACAGGTATCTGGAAAGACAGAAAGTTTCCGTGAACTTGTCTCGGAATACTGTGAAAAATATGGAATTGATGATTATGTGGATCTGTGTCTTGCCGTGATCGAACAGGAAAGCGGTGGAACGGAACCGGATGTCATGCAGACGGCACAATCCTATTACAATGTGAATCCGCCGATTGACAGTGCAGAGGAAAGTATCAACTGTGGAACGCATGAATTATCGGACTGCCTGACAAAAGCGAAGTGTCAAAGTCCGAATGACATAAAAGGAATTTCCCTTGCCCTGCAGGGGTACAACTTTGGGAATGGCTACATTGACTGGGCATTAAAAAATTATGGCTGTTACACCAAAGAAAATGCCGGGATCTTTTCTGCAAAGATGTGTGCGGAGCTTGGGTACAGTTCTTATGGTGATACCGAGTATGTACCTCATGTACTTCGTTACTATGTGATGAATGAAGAAACAAGTGTATCCAATGAGTCCGCCAAAAAGATTTTAGAAGAATTGAAGAAAAATAATACGGCGCCGGCGGAGGCTTGGAAGGTGATTGAAAAAGGTGCTTCTTTAATTGGGACGGTAAAATACAGCATGGAGAAACGGCAGTCGGATGGACGGGACAAACCGGAGTTTTTGGACTGCTCTGTTTTTTCCGCATGGGCATTTCATAAAGCAGGAGTGACCAGTGTGCCATATGGTTCTACGACAGCAACTTTTATCGGTTCCAAAAAGTTTCAGGACATATCTGCTGACCAGTTACAGCCGGGAGATATTGGATTGAAAAGTAAGACAGGTGGAACCGGTGGGGCAAATCATGTTGGGATTTATTGTGGGAAAATGAAGGATGGCAGAGTGGTTTGGCTTCACTGTACCAGTTCCAGTGGTTCTTCCCTGACTGGAAATACAGAGGGACCGATGTTTGGTGTTTATACGAATTTTACTTATTTCAGACGGTTAAAGAAATGGGACAAAAAGTAATGTTTAGACATAATGTCCAGACAGTTAAAGAGATAGGACAAAAAGCAGCGTTTAGACATAATGTCCAGACAGTTAAAGAGATAGGACAAAAAAGTAGCGTTTGGACATTATGTCCAAACGGGACAGAAAGCGAGGAAATCATGTTAAGAAACATAAGAAGATTTTATTGGAAGCAAAGAGACAGGGGACAGGGAAGAAAGACTATTATGGGAGTGTTGGTATTTTTCATGTTTGTTGCGATTATCGTGGCAGCTATCATAAAAAGTATGATGGGAGGACACGGTGCGGGATTGGAAAAGGTTCATAAAACCAATACGACAACCGGCGCAGCGGTCGTTACAGAAACAGCATCGGGGGCATTTGTGACTGCGACAGAGGCTGCTCCGGATCGTGAGCTGTCGGAAGAAACAAAAGAGACGATTTCTGTGGATACCACAAACCTTAGTACCTTTTTAGGATTTATGTCGGACACAGCTTATGAAGATTTGAAGAATCAGTTAATTCAGATTTGCCAGGACAGGAAATGCAGATCTGTCAAAAAACTGACCTATCAGCAGACGAAGGCATTTGATGTAACCAGTTTTGTTCTTTTGTCAGATGGCAGCGTCTATCAATGCAGCTACAATCTGAAAAGCTGTCAGATGTCACTTTCAGAAACATCATACGATGAAGCGGCAGTCAATCAGATGAAGGAAAAGGAATTACAGGAAGAACAGGCTAAGCTGGAACAGCAGCAAAAGGCAGAAAGGGAAAAGCTGGCAAAAAAGAAGGCGGTTCATAAAAAGAAGAAAGTGAAAAAGAAATCACATAAGACAAAAAAGGACAAGAAAAAGTCGTCAAAAGTCAATTCCGGACGAAAACATAAAAAATAACGCTATTACTACCTGCATAATGGGGTATAAGGGGTATCACCTTACAAGATATGTGCATGGATGTGTCCACATCATGCGTATCTTGCAAGGCTCGAATGAAGAGATAAAAAGCACATTTTATGTGCCAAAAATGAACATCAAAAAAGCAGTAAAAATGGTATGTTTGGACATTATGTCCAGACAGGCTCAAATAGAAAAGGACATGGTTAGCGTTTAGACATAATGTCCAGACGGAATCAGATTAAAAGAACATAGACAGCGTTTGGACAAAATGTCCAAACAGAAGAAAGGGGTGATTGTTTGAATGACATGAAAACAGAGATTCTCCGGGTACGAATGACACCGGAGGAAAAGGCAGCACTGAATGAGCAGGCAAGCCTGCATCACAAAACCATGAGCGAATATATTCGGAGCGTGGCAAAGTGTCCGCCGGATGTAACGAGGGATGAGTTTGAAACCTCCATCGTGCGGATGATCTATGAGATCAACAAGATTGGTGTCAATATCAATCAGATTGCAAAAAAGTATAACGAACACAATTATGTGGAACCAAGTGAAGAACTGCTCTGCAAATTGGATGAAGTTTACGGAATGATGAAACATACCATACGGATTATGAAAGGTGATCGCAATGTCGCTCATTATTAAGATGGATACCATTAAGACAGAGGAACATTTACGAAAGTCCATTCCCTATATTATGAATGAGAAAAAAACGGATGGCTTGTGTTTTAGCAATGCAGGCATCACACCGGAGCAGATTTTGGATACCTTCTTTTTGACGAAGCAGATGCATCCCACGCACGGAACCAGACAGGGGTATCATTTTAAGTTTTCTTTTTCAAAGGATGAAACGATCGCACCGGAAGATGCTTTGAGTTTTATCCGGGAGTGGGTAGAGGAATATCTGGGAGATCGTTATGATTATGCCTGCTCAGTTCATAAAGACCGTGACCATATGCACATGCATCTGGTATTCAATTCCATGGCAAGAAATGGTGGAAAGTACCGGTATGAAAAAGGGGACTGGGAGAAAGTGATACGCCCGCTTACAAACCGGCTGGCTGAAAAATACCATACCGGACCATTAAAGGAGAAAGATCCGGCGTTGGATTATTCACCTGATTACGACAGGAAGCAAGGAACAATGACGGGAAAAGAACGGGTGGAGCAGGATATTGACCAGTGCATTTTGGAAAGCAGATCCTATGCAGATTTCAAGAAGCGTCTGGTGCGGCATTATGATTACCAACTGCGGGAAGGAGTATCGAGAGAGCATGGTGTCTATCTTGCCTTGACACCGCCGGGGAGAGGAAAAGCCATTCGTACCTATCGTTTAAGTGAGGGCTATATGCCGGCAGACATTGACCGACGCATTGCTTCAAAGACTGCCGACAGAGTTTCGGTGAAACGGGAGAAAGCAGAGAAGAGAAATACAAAACTTGACTGGGCAATGAGCAGAAATTATCAATTTATCCCGTATAAAGAAATGTCGGAATATCAGAAGGTAATGGTACGGCAGGTGTTGGAGGCAAGGCGGTTGTATCAACGAACCGGAACACCGCTGTATATCCATGAACGAAGTGTCAGTATTCTTCGAAAAATGAAAAATGAGACGAAACAATGTGGCATGTATGTGAAACGAAAAGAGACAAGAAGAGTGCAGAAAGAACTCATCAAAACGATGCAGCAGAGGAGGAAGAAACAGTTATGACAACAGAACAGATGGCATTAGTAAAGAAACTGATCCAAAAGCATGAGATTGAAGCAACGGATGCCGAGTGGACATTGATTTTTATGGGAGTCGGATATGGATTGTCAGAACAGCAGATAGACAGTTATCTTGTGATGAATACTACTGACCTATTGACAAAGCATGAAAAGATGCTCTGTATTCTTTTGGGGATGGATTCAGAAATGCAAGGAGCAACCAATGAAATTCAAAATCCCGCAGAAAGAATACAGTTTATGCTAGAAAATCATTTCCAAAGAAAGAACCCGGAGAGTGGTTATGAAAGTGTGATGCAGTATGTGATTGAGGACAGTGACCTGTCAGCAGCACAGATCGAACAGCTTCGGAAAGCGGTAGAAGCAGGAATGCCGGCAGAGGACATTTTAGAAATGGCAAAGAAGCGAAAGGATGTGATGGAGATACGACGATGTATCGAATTTTATGAAATGATGCAGCAAAAAGGCAAACAGGAAAATGTAAAGAAAAGCAGGAGGGCAAGCAAATGAGTGAAGAATTACAATCGTTAGTGCAGATCATAGAATTATATGGAAAAGGTCTGGAAGGGTTGGGAAAAGCCATACGGTTCTCGGCAAAGGGAGCCGAGAAAGGAGTGCAGATCGCACAGGTGAAAGCATTACAGCATCGAATGAAACTTCATTATGCCAGTGAGGGAACACACAACACTATGAAGTTATCCGATCTGGAGAAAATGACAGGCGGTCGTTACACCATCCTAAACATTCCTTTGGAGGATGAGAAAGAGCTGATTTCCTTTTATGACCGGTTAAAGAAGTTAAAAGTCTCATTTTCTGAACTGCCGGACTTAAATCTCGGAGACGGCTATACACAGATTGCCTACAATCCGGATGATGTGGAAAGTGTACGGCTGGTGATTGATTATTATAAAAAGAAGTTTCGGCAGGAAGCAAAAGAAATGGATTTGGATGAGTATTTTGGAACGGCAAGTCCGGGAGGACTGGAATATCTTAACGAACTTGCTGCTAAAGGATATGAGGGCAGGATGCACGAGGAGCAGTTGGAAGAGATCCAGGAAAGAATCAGGGATAAAGAATATCTTCCCATCAGCATCAATGTGGAATCACTTCTTCTGCGGGAGGAAAAGGATGCCTATCTGTTTCGCATTCCCCGTGGCAGACTGGGAGAAGATCTTTCGAGTGCCATACGGATCAAAAAATCCGACTGTATTCTTTTGGATGAGGGACAGACGGTGATTACCTGTTTGAAACGGGATGGAGAACTATGGGGATATGCACTGGATCAAAGGAAAAACATCAATGAGAAAGAAAAAGTAAAACTGGATATTACAAAACTGGAAAAGGCATTTGCCCCGGTAGGCGATGACCGTGTAAAAATGATCGGAAAACTAAAGCCGGAGTATGCAGCAATCTTTCCATCTTTTCATGAGGGACAGGAGGTTCCGGAAAAATCTTCTGTCCCTCATTTGGTTTCGGAGAAAACAGTGGAAAAAGTGCTGTCCCTTGAAAAGATGAAAGAGCGATACCAAAGTCCGGAGTATATTCCGGTTCCCTTTGATATGGAGACACAGATGGTGGCAGAATCTCCAAATCTGTATATTGCCAATCTGCCGAAAGAACAGCAGGAATCAAAGGATTTCGTGCGGTGTATCTGTCTGGACAAGGAGACAACCAGCTTATCGGATGACGGAAAGCGGTTGCTCGCTTATTTGAAACGATCGGATATGTCAGAGATCACGGAACTGGATCCGAATGGAAAGGAGCTGCGAAAGTATGTAAAGAAAAACGAAGAGATTGCGACAGAATGCTTGAAACATCAGCGGGGCAGGTGGAATACAGACAGTCCATCTTTGGAAAAGAGGTTGCTGCAAAAATCTGTCAGCACTCCGAAAAATAAGAAATTGTAGAGGTGATTCTGGTGAAAAAACAAAAAGGGAAAAGCCGTGCAACCCATGTTGCCGGTGATATGAGAAAACGAAGACTGCAGAGTTTATTACGAGTGTGTGTGGCGTTGTTGCTGCCCACACTTTATTTATTTTACTGTTTAAGTGGATTGTATATCATAGATGTGGAAATGGCGAAGCTGAAGGAACAGATTGTCTGGTGTTTGTTACATCCATTGAAGATATATAACGATAAAAGTCTCAGTATGGTGTTTGTCGGCGGACTTTTATGGATGGTTTTAAGTTTCACGGCGTATAGCAGAAGTGATCATAACCGGATGCCGGGCAATGAATTTGGCTCTGCCAAGTGGGGCGAAGTGCGGGAGTTTAATGAAAAATATGAGGCAAAGACAGCAGACGGGGAAGGCAATCTGTCACCGGAAAATAAAGTGCTGTCACAGAATGTACGGTTTCGGTATGATTCCGATACTCTTCGCAATAATAATGTGTTTGTCGTTGGTGGAAGCGGTGCCGGTAAGACTGCTTTTTTCCTGACACCCAACTTACTGTCTCTGCATGACTGCAATATTTATACCGATCCAAAGGGAAGCCTTGTGGAAGAACTGAGAGCATGGCTGTCGGAGCAGAGAGATACAAGAGTATATACATTGAATTTGTGTGAAATGGAAAAAAGTATGCACTTTAATCCGTTTCTCTACATCCGCAGTAAAAGTGATGTGACCAAACTGGTAACAAATCTGATACAGAATACAAACTCCCCAAACATTAAAAATTCAAGTGCAGACCCATTTTGGGAGAAGGCGGAACGAATGTTTCTGGAGAGCCTTTTCCTCTATGTATGGATGGAATGTCCCAAGGGAGTATATAACCAGAAAAGAGGGCGGGCAGAGTTATTGCAGAAAAACTGGAAAACGATTTTATATCTGTTAGATGAGGCTCAGTTTGTGGATGCGGATACACCGCCGAAACTGGATCTGCGTATGGAGGAACTGGCAAAAAAGAAGCCGGATCATCCGGCCGTAAAAGCCTATCAGCGATACCGGGGAGGTCCGGATGAAACGATTCGTTCTGTCATTATGACCGTAAATGCCCGTATGCAGCCTTTCGATAATGAAGAACTGTTGGAAATCTTTTCATCCAATGACATTCCGTTGGATGAGTTTGGAGTAGGAATTGACGGAGACAAGAAAACAAAAAGCAATCTGTTTATCATTATCCCGGATGACGATGACACCTTTAATTTCGTGCCGGGCATGGTTTACACGCTATTTTTTCAGGAGTTGTACCGTCAGGCGAGATTCTTTGGCGGAAAGCTGCCGATGGATGTTGGTTTCTGGCTGGATGAAATGGCAAATATCAAGATGCCGAACAACTTTGATAAGATTCTTGCAACCTGTCGAAGCCGAGGTGTGTACTGTGTACCGATTTTACAGTCACTGGCACAGTTAAAGACGCTGTTTGCGGATGGTGCATGGGAGGGGATCGTGGGAAACTGCGATACTTTTATCTATCTTGGCGGAAATGAGGCAAGTACCTACGAGTATGTGTCAAAGTTACTTGGCAAGTGGACGATTGATAAACGAACCAGTGGAGAAAGCAAAGGTTCCAGCGGTTCATACAGTCAGAACTATGATGTGCTTGGCAGAGAGTTGATGTTAGAGTATGAGCTGCGTCTTTTACCGGATGATGAATGTATTATCTTTGTGCGTGGGGAGAATCCGATCCGTGATAAAAAGTGGTTTCCGTGGGAGCATGAACAATACTTAGAAGCAAGAAAGTGTGGTGCTTTTAATCCCAAAGAGCAGCAAGAAAAACAGAAAAAACCGATGGAAGAGTGCGAATTTCTCGGCGAAGAATCCTTAAATTATCTGAAACTGCAGAAAGACAAAAATGAAAATATCCGGCTGTATGAACTGGATGCTTTTTCGTTTATGATAATGGATCTGGATGAGATGGAAAAGAAGATTCATTCTACTCCGAATGATAAAAAGGGAAAGGCAGGAGCGCCGACCATCACTGCCGGCATGATACAGTCAGCCCTTCATGCGGAGAAGGAACGGGAGGAAGCGGAACGGAAAGCATGGTTTGTAGAAAACTTTGATTCGCTGACACTTCTTGACATTTATGCTTCCGAATGGATCGGTGAGATACGAAGAAATGTGATAAGGGATCTGCTGCAGGCAGAGGCTCCGGAAGAAGTGATAAAGTCAATCATCCGCCCGGAGATAGAGGAAGGACAGGTGCTGCAGAAAAAGAAGATGTGGATGGAGATGGAGGGGAGAGAAAGAATTGAAGAATGAGAGATTGTGTGATATTGCGGTGGTTGAAACGCTTTTTGCGACATTGTTTTAGGGTGAAATCTGTTACAGTAGGACGTATTTTCACAAAAAAGAAACCGGGGAATACTGCTATCTGTTAGACCGTCTCATGGGCTTGGAATCGCATGCCCGTATTTCAGAGGATGCAGAAGCCAGAATACTGGAGGAGGCTGTGGAAAGCAGTTACCGGAAAGGCGGAATCAATGCCTGTATCGGGGAACAGGAGGTAAGCAAGGAAACCGTAATGAATAAGCTTCATACCCTTGAATTTCCGTTACTGGAGCCGCTGAAGGAGAAACGCAGAGTAAGCCGTTTGTATATCGATGCAGATGAGGACCATGTTTCGCTGCAGTATCTTGAGAAAAAGGGTGACATTAAAAGGCCCCGCGTTAATACCGTTATGCCAAAGCTTATCTACGTCTACGAGGATGTAAATTTCGATGGGAGTAAGCATGAACTGGTAAACTGCCATTACTTCGGAGGGGATTATGCTGGGACGGAAGGGACGAAAGAACTATGGCAGGAAGTGTTTGATTTTATTACAGAGAGCTATGACGAGGAAGTGCTGGAGAAAATATATATAAACGGAGACGGAGCGGATTGGATTAGAACGGGAGCAGGAATGCACGCCAAAGCACGTTTTGTTTTGGACCGTTTTCACATGCATAAATATATCATATCAGCAACAAGCCACCTGAAAGATTCTGCACAGGATGCCCGAAGCGAAATCTACAAAGCCATTAACGGAAAGCGGAAATGGGCGGCAGAAGAAGCATTTGATAAGATTCTGCATGTAACAGAGAAGGAAACAAAAGCAAAGGCAGTAGAATCCGCAAAGAATTATATTCTGGGGAACTGGGCAGGAATTATGGAATCCGTAAGG
>ERZ824575.3027-NODE-3027-length-12257-cov-8.546960_pt1 | contig 12257 bp, 10 predicted proteins | sample MGYA00519470_ERZ824575 | MGnify/ENA primary metagenome ERZ824575 (study PRJEB31778, sample SAMEA3449170) | human gut metagenome | biome: human gut; feature: human-associated habitat; material: faeces | place: United Kingdom | collected 2010/2012 ...
AATATCTTGTATTTTAATATGTTTGTTTGGATTATTAATGGTTTATTCTTCTTCAACTATATGGGCAGAATATAAATTTAATGATTCTTTATATTATTTTAAACATCAAGGATTATTCTTTATTGTTGGATTACTTGCAATGTATATTGTATCTAAAATAGATTATAAATTGTATTTAAAATATAGTAATAAAATATTGCTGATATCTTTGATTTTATTAGTGCTTGTTTTAATACCGGGGATTGGTCAAGTTAGAAATGGATCTAGAAGTTGGTTTGGAATTGGTTCTTTTGGTTTTCAACCATCAGAAGTTGCTAAATTATCTTTAATTATATTTGTTTCTAAATATTTATCTAATAATGAAAAAGAAGTTAAATCAATAAAAAAAGGGGTACTTCCTATTTTAACAATTATATTTTCGTTTTTTGGATTAATTATGTTAGAGCCTGATTTTGGAACTGGTATGGTTATAGTTGCTACTTTATTTGTAATGCTATTTGCATCTAATATTAAATTATCTTTTTTTGGATATTTAATAGTACTGGGAATTTGTGGAATAGTTTTATTAATTATAATGGCACCATACCGAATGGCTAGAATTATATCTTTTATTAATCCGTGGACAGATCCACTTGGTTCAGGATTTCAAATTATTCAGAGTTTATATGCTATTAGCCCTTCTGGATTATTCGGTAGAGGTCTTGGTAATTCGATTCAAAAACATTTTTATTTGCCAGAGCCTCAAACTGACTTTATCTTTGCAATTATATCAGAGGAACTAGGAATACTTGGAATAGTTATTTTAGCAATATTGTTTTTAGTATTATTTTCTAGTTCTTTAAAGGTAAGTTTGGTAAGTAAAGATTTATTTGGTAAATATTTATCATTTGGATTAATTATCGGAATAATGCTTCAAACGGCTTTAAATATATGTGTTGTTATTGGTCTTGTTCCTGTTACTGGGGTTACGCTTCCATTTATAAGTTATGGAGGATCTTCTTTACTTGTTAGTATGGTAAGTGTTGGTATAATTCTTAATATTAGTAATAAAAAATAAAAAGTTTATAATTTATATGTTACTTAAATCTTTTTGGCAAAACTTTACTAATAAATTATTAAAAAATTAGGTCATCATTAATTAATATCGGAATTTTCTTTACTCATTGTTATAGTGGGGATTACCATAATTGTTAATATTTCGAATAATAATTAATAGATATTAAACTACTTATTTGTTAAAATGTTAGTGAGGTGACATAAATGTTTGTAAATAATCCAAATGAATTAGATCAACATTTTTTAATAGATAAAGATATTATTAATAGTTTTATAAATATTTGTAATTTATCTAAAGATGATATTGTGTTAGAGATAGGACCTGGGATAGGAACTTTAACTAAATTAATTGCTCCAAAAGTTAAAAAATTATATGTAATTGAAAAGGATATTAGATTAAAACCTTATCTTGATAAAATAGATAATATTCAAGTTATGTATGATAGTTGTTTAAATGTTAATTTTCCTAAAGTAGATAAAATTATAACTTCTCTTCCTTATAGTATAATTGAACCATTTATATATAAAATTATTAATGAAGATTTTAAAGAACTTTATATGATTATGGGAAAGAAATATTGTGATAATGTGTTAGGTAATAAAATTACTAATTTAAGTTTGTTAACTAATATTTATTTTAAGATTACTAAATATTTTGATATTATGCCAGATAGTTTTAATCCTAAACCAAGAGTTGTATCTTCACTTATTAAATTAGAATTTAAAAAAGATAATTCCGAAAAAGAGTTAATATTTAAAAATATGTATAAATTAAATGATAAGTTAGTTAAAAATGCTTTATTAGAATCTTTAATTATAGTTAAAAATTTAACTAAAAGAGAGGCTAAAGAATATATTAAGAATTTAAATATTAAAGAAAGTATTTTAAATAATAAGTTTAGTCAGATTAATAATAATGAATTAGAAGAATTATATAACCAAATTAAAACACCTTGATTGGTGTTTTTTATATTTTTTACACCTTTTTGCACCCACTTTTTGTTTTAATTTACACCTTTTTGCACCCACTTTTTGTTGTTTTAAAAAATATAGACACTTTTTATGTCTATATTTTTAAATTATTTCTTTAAATTTATATTACAAAATTCTTAATAATATCGTTTAATCATTAATAGTAATCTACTGCACACTCATGATATTTCTTACTTGTAGTATGATATTCTATTACAAATACTATGATGCCTGAAATAATACTCATATAAGTAACATAATATTCTGTCCATGAGGAATATTGCACCACACTATTTGATGGATTATTTTGATCATATTTAACTTCTGTTTTTTCTGGAAAACTACTTTTATTTGCTTGTATATTTGGAGATTTACTATATGTTATATCGTTTATTGTATAAGTATAGGTTGCTGAACATGAATTATTATCGGAACAACTTGTGCTCAATAAATACCCTGTTGTTGTTAAATAATTATCTGGGGCTTTATTTCTTTCATGATTCATATTTGTTGTTAATACGGCTGCAATTAATCCAAATACAATGAATGGAAGTGCAGAAATAAGTGGCACCATATCACCTATTATAATAATTGCTTTCTTTGCTTTTTCTTTATCTTTTGGATCTTCTTTAATTGTTAGTGAATCATTTATAGAATTAATTTCTGCTCCACATTTAGTACATTTTATATTTGTATTTGAATTTTCTTGACCACAATTTGGACAAATAATATTTTTTATTTTAATCACTTCCTTAATATTTGATAATTAAAAATGACTGTTAATCTGAATTTATTTCTTTTAAAGTTATATCTTCTATCTGCTCAATCCATTTATTTGAAATACCTAAAACATACATAAATGGCAATATATCATAAAAATAAGTTGGATTTTGATTAACCAATGATTCTAATCTATCTTTTTCAGCTGTTGCTAAAAAGTTTTTAAATCCTTTAATTTTACCTAGCATTTCTAATCCATATTTTGTTCTTTTTGATAAATTTTTAAAACAAAAATACATACCAAGAATACATAATAATCCCCAAAAATATCCTACTAATAAGGGATAATTATTTAATAATGAACGAAAAATTTCGAAATACCATATTATTCCACCAAAACATATTCCATACACCACTCCAAATATTTTTGTAAGTTTTTTTGAACGTTTCGGAATTCCATTTATATATATTGTTTTTGTATAACCAAAAAGACAATGGAGCATTACAAATAAGCCAATTGGTGGAAAAACTAAAGTAGCAAATATGGGACTAAATTTATCATAAATTACTGGTATACTAATTAATAAATAAGTTAAAATCATCATTATTACTATATATTTCTTTTTATTTAATGATTCTATTTCATAAATATTATATTTATTATCCATTGTATTAATATTTGTTTTTATTTTATCAATTGTTTTATAAAATTTATTATATAAATCTGATGTGGTAACTTCATTATTGATAACATATTGATTATCAAATAATCCTTCTAAAAATGCCTTTTCATTAATGTTGTTGCCATCATAATCTTTTAATTTAGTTATTTTTAATCCTTTTGGTAAAAAATACAACTTTTTTTCAATTACTTCACTTATTTTGATATATCCTTTATTTGCTAAATACACGAGTAAAGAAAGAATATCGACATCCTCTGCTCTTCCTTTGTAAATATATCCTATTTCTAAACTATTTAAATTTTCGGGCGGATAAAATTCTGGAGTTTCAATAGGTTTTTCTTGTTTACCGTATAAATACCATATAATTATTGAAATAATTAAAAATGAAAATGGAATTGCATAATATAATGTATTTTTAATATTTAACTTGTTATTTGAATTTATAATAAGAGTTTGTTTTGTATCTATTGTATTAATTATATGAATATTATAATTATCATTATTCATTTGTAATTGAACATCTTTAAAAGAATTATCTATCTTAATAGAGGATATTTCATTTATTTTTTTCAATTTAGAAGAGTTAGATAGTGCTAAAGTTGTGGTCGGTTTTAATGTTAAAAATGTGAATAAAAATAATATAAAATAGTTTAATGTTGGAAAAGATTTTATTTTTTTATTATTTTTCATAATCATACCTCTTCTTAAACATTATTGTTCAATTTTTATAATATAAAATTCATAATCAAACGTCCCTTTTTGAACTTCAAATGTTACATTATAATTATTTCCTTCAATTAAATGATTGATATTTGCTGGATTTTTTTCTTGTATTTCTACTTCATTATTTAATTTATTTTTAAAAGTATAAGTTATATATGAATATGATTCTCCATTTTTATATCCAACACCTAAAGATCCTTTTTTAACTAATGTTAATGTATCTGTATGTTTGCCTTCTGAATAGATACCTAAAGTATCTCTTAGTTTATTTTCATCTATTTCATTACTTATTTCTTCATTGGTTAATTTTGAATATATTTTATAATCAACAACATATTTATTATTATCTTTTTCAACATAATAAATGTTTATTTTAACGTAATCTTCATAATCTTTTAATGCAACAAGTAAAGTATTATTATTAGTTTTTAATTTATATTCAACATCATTATTATTTTCATCAACTGTAATAGAACAATTAGATTCACTACACAAATAACCATTAATTTCGATATCTTCTACTAACTTACTGTCATTCTTTTTTTCTATAGAAACGTTAGGATCACTTAATTTCGGTATTTTAATTATTTTGCTTAAATTTGTACTTAGTCCAAATAGCATCATTATGACTGATAAAAAAATTGATAATAATATTTCAGATATGAATCCTAAGAATATATATCCAACACTAGTTCCACCTTTTTGAATACAAATACTTTTTATTTCTTCATTACTTTTTGTGTTGTTTTTATTCTTTATCTTATTTATTTTTTGATTAGCAAACTTAATATATAAAGTATTTATAAATAATCCTATAAGTATATTAATAATTAAATTAATTATTAAATTAAGGATTGGCAATTTAATAATTTTTAAAATGATAAAATTAATTATATAAATTAAAAGAGCATATATATACATTTTTCGATAAAACATATATAAAGCACCAAAAAATAAGCCAGCAAAATTAAATTTTTTAGTAGTTATTTTTTCATAATTATTTCCAATAAATGATTTAAGTAAATCATCATCTTGGTTTTTGTTAGAAATATCCATATTTAGATTATTTGATATTGACGCTTCATTTGTGCTTGAATTTTGTGAATTATTATCTTGGAATGTTATTTCATTGTTATTTTGGTTTTCTAGATTAGTGTTAATACTTTGTGGAACTTGATTTTCTTCTAGCGTTTCAACACTACTTTGTTCTTGATTATTTTCTAAATTATTAGATAAATTTTGATTGTCTTCTTGAACAATGCTTGGATTTGATAAATTTGTATTATTAAAATCTGGCAATACTTCAATTTCTTCTTCAGTATTTGAAACACTATTATCTGGTCCAAAAGCAATATTAAAATCTGAGATACTTTCTAAATTATTTTCATTTATCTTATTTTGATTTTCGTTTTCCATATAATTCAACTCCATACTCTACTATATAAGTATAACATATAATAATTTTAAATGCAGAAAAAAACATCTGGTTCCAGATATTTTAAATTTTATAACCAAACTCCATATATTACACCTATCATTGATAATAAGAATCCAATAGTCCAAAACAACTTAACTATGTCTATTTCTTCCCAGCCTAATTCTTCAAAGTGATGATGTAATGGGGCTTTTTTAAATACTTTTTTATGAAATTTTCTGATAGCGATAATTTGAATTAAACTTGATAATGTTTCAACTACAAATACTCCACCTATTAATATTAATGATATTTCATGTCTTGTAAGTATTGCAATTGTTGCAAGAGCAGCACCTAACGCTAAGGAACCGGTATCTCCCATGAATACCCTTGCAGGATATGAGTTAAATACTAAGAATCCCATTATTGCTCCAGTTAGAACAAATGAGAATATGGCAATATCTTGATAGCCTGTTAACCATGTTGTTCCCCAAGTTATAACTCCATATGCTAGGAAAGTAATAACTGATAATCCTCCAGCAAGTCCATCTAATCCATCGGTAATATTAACTGCATTGCTTGTACCTACTAATACAAGTAAAATAAATAATCCATATGCCCAACCCAAATTAATAGATGTACGTAGGAATGTTATTTCAATAGTTGGTGTTCCACCATTTTTTCTAAATATTACATAAAATATAATAGCGATTATGGTTTGAAAAAGCAACTTAACTAGTGTTGGTATTCCTTTATTGTTGTGATATCTTACTTTTAAGAAATCATCAATAAATCCAAGCAAGGCATAAGATAAGAATGTAATTATTAGTATGATTAAATTATAACTATACTCTATACTTCCTCTTAGATAAAGAACAATCATTATAATCAAAGTAGTTAATATAAAGATTATTCCTCCCATTGTAGGAGTTCCTTCTTTTTTTAAATGTCTTTCATTTATTGTATGACTTACACTTTGTCCAATATGTAATTTTTTTAATAAAGGTATTGTAATAACAGATAATATAAGTGATAATACAAACCCTAACATTAAACCTAATAATGATTTTGCTAATATTAGCATAAATTCACACCTCTTTTGATAATTATAACCACAATGGAATTATTATGTAAATATAAGTTTACACTTGTTAGACTTTTACTTAACATATTATTTACCATTTAATTATATTCAAATTATTATTTTTTATTTACGATATCATAACTTTGATCTATTAAAGAATAAATTATTTCATTGTCTAAACTTGAATCTAAAATAATACTTATCCAACTTTTTTTATTCATATGATATGCTTTGAAAAAACCTTTTTCTTTAAGTAATTCGTTTATCATAATTTCATTTAATTTAATATTTATTACTTCAACTTCTTCTTGTTTATAGTTTGAATCTAATTTATTTTTTGATACATTTAGAATAATTCCAAACCATTTCTTATTATATTTATTTCTAAATACTCCATTATCAGGACTTGTATCCCAAAGAAATTCTGGTTTTACTTTATATTTTTTATAAATATAATTACAAATATCATTAGATTGTTTAAATATAAAATTGGATTCTGTTGTACACTTTTCTTTAATATCTCTTAAAATTAATTCATATTCTTCTTTAATTTTATTATTTATACTTAAATTAAAATCTACTTTAAAATTTAAATATTCATCATTAAAATTTAAATCTATTATTTTACTTGTTAATTTATTATCTTTAACATTTATTATTATTTTAAAATTGCTATTTAAAATATTTTTTTCATATTTATAACCATTTAATTCTTTAATAAAGCCATATTTAATTAAATTAGGATAGTTAAAAGTAGACTTTTTAAATAATTCGTATTCTATATGCATATTAATTCACTTTTTTATTTTTAGTTAAATATGTTTTTATTATAGCATTTATTAATGAAAGAATTTTTGTTCTATCTGTTTTAGATAAACTTTTATATTTTAAAAGCATTTTTGGTAATATGATAGGATATTTTTTAAATAAATCATAAGTACTTTCAATTTTAGATGTTTCTAGGATATCATAAAATGTATCTACTACTATTTTTCTTTCCTCTTTAGTAGTATTAGCAAAATAATCCTTAATTGCTTTATCTAAGCCAGCACTTTTATTAAATTTAACAGTAGATAAAACTAAGTCATCTTTTAATACTTCCCATGAAAATATATCGTGTTCTAATAAAAAGGTTTGATTGCTTTTAACTGTTGTTATTTTTTCTTTGTGTTCAAATAAGGCACCTACAATTGAATCTTGAGGAAGATATGTTTCCATTTTGTTTATTATACTTTTATTATTATGTTTGCTATAAATTGATTCATTTAAACCAGGTCCATCATAGTTATAAACTTTTATAATTCTTTTTTGAATGTTTTTATTAGCGGTTAAAGCGGAATAAAGAGCTATATTTCCTCCTTTGGAATGGCCACCTATTCTAATTTTTTTATACCAATATTTTTGGGCAATTTGAGTTAAATAAGACGTACCTAATTTTTGACAAGGAACTTCATCCATAAAAGCCATATTAAAGTCTTCTTTCCAACCATAAAGGTTTTCATCAGTTCCAACAAAAGATATGTATAATGACTTTTTAGAAATATGGATAACTAAGGCACTAAATTGTTGTTCTTCTTTTTTACTGTTATTTCTAACGTAATCAGTTACTTTTAAATCTTTGAATCGACGTGATTTTCCTAGAAGAGTTATCATTTCCTTATCTCCATTAAATAGGAATTCATTATTTTTAAAATGAGCCATTTTTTTAGAGATTGATTCAATTGTTTCTACTTTATTCATCTCAATTTTATGAAATAGCAAATAAGAAAATCTAGCTAATATTAAACTGTCTAATTCATTAAATTTGTGTCCACTAGAAAATTTAAGGTCTCCTCTCCATTTAATGTAATCGTTAATACTACTCATAATTTATTTCTCCGTTTCCTTAATATTTTGTTTATTATATAATGTTCTAATTCCAATCATTACTGAGGCAAATGAGACAAGAAGTGGTAAATAGAACATGAATAATCGATTTAACATCATACCCTGAACTTGAAAATGGTCAAATATTTTGGTATATAATAATCCGGTTATATATTCACCTACACCTGCTTGTCCTGGAAGAAGTGTTACTTCTAATGACTGTTGAACAAATATTTGTAACATTACTATATCAAAATAATTTAATACTGGATTAGAATTAATACTTATATAGATAATGTAAATTATTGAAAACATAATAGTACGTTGCAAAAAAACTAAGATAGTTGATAATATTAAACATCCAACATTATTTTTAATGTAGTTTGCTTCTTCAACGTATGATTCTGTAATATCTTTAATTTTAGTTTTATAATCTATATTTTTGTTTGTGATTTTATTATATATTTTGTAAAAAAATGTTAATATTTTACTTATTAATTTTTGATTATACATTAGTAATAGACAGATTATGATAGCTACTATATCATAAGTTAAACCAATGAAGAATAAAACTTTAACAATAGTTTTACTCATAGAAATATAATTAAATTTAAATATAATTATTAATATTCCGGTTACAACAAAGAATAATTTAAATAGAATCGTATTTAGAATTAAAGCTATCATACTTTTTTTCATAGGGATTTTATCTTTATTCATATAATAAAGCTGAACTGGTTGTCCACCAGTAGAACTTGGTGTAATTCCACTAAAGAAGAATTCAACAAAGGAATAATGCATACATCTTATAAATGATATGTTCTCACCTAATGATTTAAAAATTATTTTAAAATAGATTGCTTCTAAAGTGAAAAATATAATTATAGCAATTCCTATAATTAGATAAGAAGTACTTTTAATCATTTTTAAGCACAATAATAAATCATCTACACTGTAAGTTAAAAATAAAATTGCAAATGTTACAGCAAATAATAAAACAAATATACATGATGATATTAACAATTTTTTATTTTTCATATACTTTTTCTCCACTATAATCAAGTATATCATTTAAGCTGATTAAAGCAAATAATTTTAGTTAATTATTTGAAATATTAATCATCAAATTCAAAAAAATCACTTGTTATATTTAGTGATTTTTAAATTATTTTGTCTATATTTTATTGATGAGATGTTTATGATTAAATTATGCATATTTATGTCTTCTGATGACTACTACGCCGGACGCACCATTTCCTGATGAATAGTTTGCTCGGCCTCCATCGCCGCCATCGCCTGTGTTAGCAGTCTTAATTTTTGGTGATTCTAGACCACCATCGCCTCCGGTAGCATATAGTATACCATCTGATTCACCAAATTCACGAGTTGTTGTTCCTTGACCCGTTCCTGGTTTACCTCCGGCACCATTAGCGCCATCTTTTCCTCCGACACCTGATGAAATCCATATATTGTCGCTTTCGCCATTATGATATCCACTTCCTCCACCAGAGCCTCCATTTCCACCATAATTTCCATTACTCGATAAGGCACTGCCACCACTTGCAGTATAACCGAAGGCTGAAGTAGCTCCACCAGCCATACCTCCTGCTTTCTGTGATCCAATTCCACCGGCACCAACTACAATATTGTAATTTGTTCCAGTCTTTATACCTAATCCTGAAACTGTTTTGGTGTATCCGCTACCACCACCAGCGCCCCTTTCCCAAGCATAATTTCCTGCTGCACCGCCACCTACTAAGAAGACATCAATGTCTGGTGTTTCATCTGTAAATGTAAGTGTACCGCTACCTAGTATATATATTTTCCAATCGTATACTGAATCGCCATTTTCAATTCTTATATTTTCATTTCCACCTGTGAACGTAATTGCTGGTGATCCAGATTGATATTTAAACTTAATTTTTACATTTTTTATAAAACCAGATATAGTTATTTTCCAGATACTTGTATTTCTATCACACATTGCCTGTGAATCAGAAGATAGCACTTCATTGGTATCTGCATTATAAAGGGTCGCTAGATAATTACAGGAATTAGGATAAACATTGGATTCAACTCCATCTACGTATGCTATTATATTCATATTTACATCGGGCTCATTTTTATCTGATGTTAATAATTCGAATTGATTGTCTAATGCTAAATCGTTCCATTCATAACCTGCATTTAAATCTAATTTTATGTATACATCTTTATCACTTAAATTACGAGTTACTAATTCGATTTCTATTATATTATTTTCTCCGGGTAAAATTAAACCATTTGTATATGGTGATTTCATTGGTAAAACAGCAACCATTACATTGTTTGGTAAAGCGGAAGAACTAGTAGTACAATTACTATCTGAACATACTGTATACTTTAATTCATATTTTACAGTAATTGAGTTTAAACTTGTTAAATTCACACTAAATGTTTCTGTTTTTCCTGCTTGTAACCTTAATATTCTATCATCTGATTCACCAGTATTTGTTGTAATATTAAATGATAAATCATTTACTTTGATATTGGCAATTGGTTTTGAATTGTTATTAGTAAAAAGTGACAAAGAAAAACCTATTACAGATATAAATATTAACATTATTGTTGCAATAAACATATATCTAGATCTTTTGCTACTTTTTATTATATTAATTGTATTCGTAAATTTTTCTTTCAAATAACTTCACTCCTACTCTAGTGAAATTATATACCGTAAATTGATATCACGTCAAGCGAACAGAAGTTCTTTTTAGTGTTTTTTGTGAAATGATTATTATAGTATGTTTAATTTATCCATTTACTTTATGTGCTCTAATAACTACTATTCCTGAACCGCCGGAGCCACCAGTACATGAACCAGCACAACCTCCGCCACCATTTCCAGTATTATTTCCACCGTTTGCAGATGAGGAAGAATTACCACCAGTAGAATATAAAGTACCGGTTGTTTCTTTAAATTCACGTGTTGTTGTTCCTTGTCCAGTTCCCGGGTGAGATCCCTCACCATTTGCGCCATCTACCCCTCCTTTGCCAGCAGTACCATGAAATCCTGATGTGCTTGAATTGGGTTTTCCGGATCCACCACCAGAACCTCCATTACCGCCATTATAAGTATCGGTTGGAGCATTGCCGCCAGAAACAGTGTATCCAAAAGCGGTTGTTGTTCCTCCTGATGTTCCATGCCATGAATTACTTTTTGTTGTAGTTCCCGGAGTACCACCAACACCAATAGTTATACTATAGGAATCATAGCCTAAAGAAACATTAAGAACGGTCTTTGTGTAGCCACCGCCACCACCACCGGCAATTGCTCCGCCATCCCAATAAGCGTTTCCACCGCCTCCTCCACCAACTAAGAAGACATCGACATTTGGTGTTTGATCTGTAAAGGTAAATGTTCCACTTTCTAATAAGTATATTTTCCAATCAGTTGAGTCTTTGTTTTCAATTCGAACATTTGCGTTTTCACCGGCACTATTTAAAAATGTAAAGGCAGGTACACCAGGTAGATATGTAAATTTGATTTTCACATTTTTTATAAAACCAGAAACAGTTATTTTCCAGATATTTGTATTTCTATCGCATGTTGCCTGTGAATCAGAAGACAATTCTTCATCAGTATCTGCATTATAAAGTCTTGCTATATAATTACAAGAATTAGGATAGAAAGTAGATTCAATCCCATCTACGTATGCTATTATATTCATATTTACATCGGGCTCATTTTTATCTGATG
>ERZ824575.3041-NODE-3041-length-12208-cov-3.320003_pt1 | contig 12208 bp, 10 predicted proteins | sample MGYA00519470_ERZ824575 | MGnify/ENA primary metagenome ERZ824575 (study PRJEB31778, sample SAMEA3449170) | human gut metagenome | biome: human gut; feature: human-associated habitat; material: faeces | place: United Kingdom | collected 2010/2012 ...
AGTGCCTCGAAGGAAAGAGAGTACAGCTTCTCAAGGGACAGGAAAGACCGGAAGTTGTCGACTGGTAAAAAGAGTGATCAAATTAATACTGTAGAAATAATTTTGATAAAAAGGCGGATTTGCATGTGCGAATCCGCTGCTTTATTTTTTGAGGTGATAGGAAAATTGTCTTTATAAAAAACATAGCCAAACTTAATTTACAAGAGAAGCGATTTCATATTATAATTATAATTGCTATATAATATATTATATTTTATATAGCTTTTTGTCAATGTTTTAATGTATAAAAAAGTGCCATTTTTTTGGCACTTTTATCTTATTCTACAATTTTGATTTCATAAATATTTTGTGATTCCCAATCTTGAATTAGTAACCTTGTTGCACCTTCTGGTACATATGTAATAGAATCTCCACTGTTCCAGTTCAAAGCTGACGTTTCTGTATAAAAGTTTGTATATGTATTTAACACTTCTCCGGCATCATTTATATATTTTAAAAAGAAATCCCATGCATATCCTCCTGTTGTTCTTACATATATTTGTTTTCCAGTTATATCTCCATTCCACTTTATTTTTAAAGTATCCCTTGTATTTCTATCAACATATGTATTTATATTTTTATCAAACCAGTTTTCAAATCCATTTATTTTATTTCCATTATTGTCACATGCATAAAATTCTGGATCAACATTTTCTTCTATATTTGCACTTTCTTCCTTATTATCTAAATCAATAACTTTTTTTCTTCATTTTTAGTTTCTTCATTTGTATTCTCCTTTTCTTTTATGCAAATATTATACCAATTAATTTTTTATTATCAACAGTGCTTTTTTCTAATTTTTATAGTTTTTATTTTTATAGAGAGACTAGCTGACACGTAAGTATATCATAAGAATGTTAATCCAATTGTTACGGATGGCAGAATTTTTTCTTTTTCAAACTTTGTATAAAGGCTAAATTCTATTCGCTCATCATTGCAAAGAAATGATTAAATGGCTACTTATTTCCCGGAAACAACCCGTATGCTTTCCGTTTCTGTTCCATCAGCTGCCTGGTTCTTTCTCTATGCGGTGATTTTCTATTAGTCTTTCTTCCCAGATAAAAAGGGAATCCGAATCCGACACTTACATTCAGAGCACGGGCGAATGTAGAACTTTTATAGGCTCCTCTCTCCACCTTTTCTCCCGTATAAAGGTTTGTTACATATTTACGATAAGTAAATCTCCCCAATGGCTGTATATAATTGACATTCAACAGTAAAAAACAATTTCGACTGAGCTTATAGTTGGCGGTAATACCTGCCGAAAGAATAAAAGCATCGATACTCTCACTACCATAGTTACTTTCATCATCCCCTCTATACTCTATCTTATATAATTCATTTCCTCCTTTTTTCTTTAGTTCCGCACAAACACGCTGATAGGAAATGCTATTCACACCAATCCCCAAACGAGGATAAAAAGCCCAATGGGAATTTTCAAAGCGATAAGCAACACCAAAATCCAGACAGGGATTAACGTCCGGTTTTTGCGTTCCCGGTATGAGATTATTCACATAGTAATCCGCTTCGACTGCATGGACTAATTCAGTATAACAATCCCGCCTATATTTCACGGGAATCCCCAAACGGATATTCGTATACCATCCCCATTTACGCGAAAAGAAATGTTGCAAACGAAGGTTGATAGCAGGAAACACAGATTTCCGGTCCGACATTGCAGTGTACATATTTCCCTTCCCCCGATAAGCCTGGTCAAAACAGGTTCCCACATCCAAGTCTAACTGTAGCAACTTATTCTTGGTAGATGGATCTTTAAGAAACAGACTTTCCTGTGCCTGCGATACAGGCACAACACATGCAGTAAACAATAGCATGGCTAATAAATGTATTTTCTTCATAGACAGCAGATTTAATAGAAAGTAACCGGATCGCTCAGCCGTTCAACCGTTTCACCGCTTTCCATTGTCAGCACTACACGAAAACGGAACTCTCCGCCTGATTGGGGAATGGTCAATAACGCCTTATATATCTTGTTTACTTCATCTATCATGGATATAACCCCTCCATTAACAGTATAATCTGTCTGCTGATCTTTAACAAACGTCTTTGGATAGTCATAAAAGCAGGAAGTGACTTCTGCTCCTGCGGGAAATTCTTCATTAAAAGCTGTTTCCGTAAATATCTGAATCTTTTTGATGCCATCCGATAATACATGGCGAAGATAATGATCGGCGTCATAAGATTCCGGATCTTTTTCCCCCGCATCTGTCAGCAAACGAATCTCCATCATATAAGCTTCTTTGAGAACTTTGTTATCAAGAGCCTCCTTAGGTTTCTCACCTGCATTATCCCAATGATATAACTCCACTTCTTTCAAAGTACAGGAGATGTCTATCGGTTCAGCCAAATCCTGTTCATCGCAAGTCATGGCTGTCACCACCAGAAACAGTAATGATAGCAGTAGCTGAGTCAAGTGCTTTTTCATACGTATTATTCTATTAGTTTTCACAAAGTTAACCTTTTTCTAATAGAAAAATGCGCCAAAAAGCCTTTTACTGCTTATTGGCGCATTTTTTTCTTGAATTTATATCGGTTAGTCCAGCGTAAACTTCTGAGAGCCGATCAGATTTCCGCCCTCGAAGATATCCAAACGATAGTTTCCGGCATACAAAAACTCTTCCACATCCCAGAATACATTCACGTTCTGTTCCTCACCGTTGTATTCGATATACTTTTTGATGGAGTAAGTCAGTGTACGGTTTTCGTAAGAGAAAGTGTTGGATGCACTCTTGGTCAGTGCGTCATTATCCGGTTTGGTGATACGTATATAGATGGTACGTTCGCCATTCTCTGCCGTAATATTCTTCACGACTGTAAAGCTGATAGCCAGCTTCACGATGTCTTTCACTTTCTTTGCAACCTTCCCCCGTTTATTGCGCGGTTCGATACGGATATTGGTCACATCGAGCTGGGCAGCCAGTGTCACCTTCTTATCCAGATTCTCCTTTTCTTTGGAAAGTGTACTGATTTGCTGTGAAGCAGTGTTGTATTTCTGAGTAACGTCTGCAATCACCTGTTGCTGGCGCTTATTGATTCTGTCCAGTGAGTCTATCTGATTGACGTAGCCTACCAATATCTTACGCAAAGTGGCAAGCTCCTTTTTCAAACGACGGATTTCCGTTGCATTCGAGCTTTTCACGGTACGGAGTTCTTCGAGCAATCGTTGAGTTTTCAATTGTTCCTGCTCCAGCAACAGTGCGAGAGAGTCATTAGTTACCGTAAACTTTAACTCATCATACTTTTGCACAAACTGGCTATATTCATTCTCCAAATCTTCCTTATCCAACTGAAATTCCTGTACCAGCTCGCGATTGGCTTTCTTTTCAGTAAACAACAAATAAGTGATGCCGATAATCGCTATCACCAAAACAGCTACAGCTGCAATAAGAAGGCTTTTTTTGTTCATAGTTCCAATTGTTAATCGATAACGGGCACAAAAGTAATCATTTCGTAACAGAGTAACATAGTCTTGGGCATTTTCTTTAACGAAAATTATTACGGAAAAATTTCTTTAATTAGGATTATCGTTGTAATTTTGTCGCGCTAAAAGATAAAACAAATTATCAACTTTTTAAATATATAGTATTATGTCAAAAGTAACCGTAGTAGGCGCAGGTAACGTAGGTGCTACATGTGCAAATGTACTTGCTTTTAATGAAGTAGCAGACGAAGTAGTAATGCTGGACGTTAAAGAAGGCGTTTCAGAAGGTAAAGCAATGGATATGATGCAGACAGCTCAACTGTTGGGTTTCGACACAACTGTAGTAGGCTGCACTAACGACTATGCTCAGACTGCTAACTCTGACGTTGTTGTGATTACTTCAGGTATTCCTCGTAAACCGGGTATGACTCGTGAAGAACTGATCGGTGTAAACGCTGGTATCGTTAAATCGGTAGCAGAAAACCTGTTGAAATATTCTCCTAACGCTATCATCGTTGTTATCTCTAACCCGATGGATACAATGACTTATTTGGCATTGAAAGCTTTGGGCTTGCCGAAAAACCGTGTGATCGGTATGGGTGGTGCTTTGGATAGCTCTCGTTTCAAATATTTCTTGTCTCAAGCTATCGGTTGCAACGCTAACGAAGTAGAAGGTATGGTTATCGGTGGTCACGGTGATACTACTATGATTCCTTTGACTCGCTTCGCTACTTACAAAGGTATGCCTGTAACTAACTTCATCTCTGAAGAAAAACTGAACGAAGTGGCTGCTGCTACTATGGTAGGTGGTGCTACTCTGACTAAGTTGCTGGGTACTTCTGCATGGTATGCACCGGGTGCAGCAGGAGCATTCGTAGTTGAATCTATCCTTCACGACCAAAAGAAGATGATCCCTTGTTCAGTATATCTGGAGGGAGAATACGGTGAATCAGACATTTGCATCGGTGTTCCTGTAATCCTTGGCAAGAACGGTATCGAAAAGATCGTTGAACTGGATCTGAACGCTGACGAAAAAGCTAAGTTCGCTGCCAGCGCAAAAGCTGTTCACGGAACAAACGCCGCTTTGAAAGAAGTAGGCGCTCTGTAATTAGCAATCCCCTTACATTTATATAAGCTAAGAAAGGCTGTCCTTCGCTATGAGGGACAGCCTTCTTTCTTTTCTATCCAATAGTTGTCATTCACTCTTTACATTCTGAGAAACCCACATTCCAATGTCCTGTTTACTCAAAGCAGCCGCCATAAGGTCCGGAAACTTATCGGGAGTACAGGCAAATGTCGGCACCCCTATGGAAGCGAGAAACTCAGCATGCCCCTTGTCGTAGGACGGAGCACCGTCATCGTTCAACGCCGGAAGGGCAATCAACTGCACACCGCTATTGACCAACGAGACAAATTTCTTTCTCATTTCTCTGGAGTCTCCTCCTTCGTAAAGGTCAGTCACCAACACCATCACCGTGTCCTGCGGACGGGTAATGACTCCCTGACAATAAGTCAGCGCACGGGCTATATCGGTTCCTCCCCCGAGCTGTACCCCGAAAAGCAGATCCACGGGATCTTGCAAATCATCCGTCAGATCAACGACTGCCGTATCAAAAACCACCATACGGGTAGATACCGCCGGAATGGATGCCAACACAGAACCGAATATGCCGGAATAAATGACCGACGTCCCCATAGAACCGCTTTGATCCAGACACAGGATAATGTCTTTCATCGCTTTCCGTTTACGCCCATAACCAATACGGATTTCGGGAATAATCGTCTTATAGTCCGGTTGGTAGTTTTTCAGGTTCTTGGTAATGGTCGTTTTCCAATCTATCTCATTGTAACGCGGGTTCCTGCGACGGCTGGAACGGTTCAAAGCACCGGTTACCGCCTGTTGCGTAGGAGCCGACAGTTTGCGAAGCAACTCCTCAACCACCTTGCGGACTACCTGGCGTGCCATCTCCTTATTCTTTTCAGGAATCACCCGGCTTAACGACATCAGGGTGGCAACCAGATGAACATCGGGGACGACCGTTTCCAGCATTTCTTTTTCGGTAAGCAGACTGGTCAGATTCAGACGTTTTATAGCATCCCGCTGAATCACTTGTACCACTGTCTGCGGAAAGAACTCACGGATATCTCCAAGCCATCGGCTTACTTTGGGAGCCGAGGAACCCAGCCCCCCTCTTCTGTCACTATCATATACAGCTTCCAGAGAATGGTCTATCCGCTGTTCTTCCAGATTCAATGTCACGCCTGTACCGTCAGCCTCATCGCCGCCCAGTATCAGACGCCACCTTTTCAGTAATTCTTCTTCCATCTTCTTTCCTTTACTTTGTTTCCAGTCCCAATAATTGACGAATCACGGGGATTACCTTCTTTGCTTCTTCCCGATTCAGACACTCATTCTCCGTTACCGAAGCTCCTACGGCAGATGATGTGCCCGTAGAATCCGTACGACGGGCTTTCTCACCCAGCTTACGGCGTTCGGCAGAGGTAAATTCGCTGAAAGTACGCCTCAATACAGGCAACAATTCCATAAATGTTTCTTTGTCCTGCGAACATACCCAGTTATTCACCAAATTCCAGAGACGGTCGTCCAGCAACAGGATCGAACCGGATGAACGTAAAAAGCCTTCGAACCAGTATACCATATCTGCCGGAGCATTGCCAACAGAAGAATAAAAACTAAGTGTCGTCTCCATCTCCTCTGCGGAGATTTCCCCTTTGTCATTCAGCAGACGGGTAGCATAACCGGACAACAACGGATGCACATTGGCAGAAGAACGTACCTGACCGATGAAATTGCGCCACATCAGGTTCAGTTCTTCCCGATTCAGAATGGAGAGCGCATAGTCCGTGGCAACCAATTTATTCAGAAGATCACCGGCAGCCTCTTCATCGATATTGATACACACCAATACACCACCCGCAAGAATACGAGCAATCATGGCTTCGAGCATATCACCGACCTTCGAGAAATCAAGATCACGCACGTTTCCGTAACGGACGATATTCACCAGATCGGGGACCGCCTCCATCATTTCCAGAATATCGGTAGAAGCAGCCGAAAGACGGTCCAACTGTACGGTCATCGCTTCTACCAGCGCCGGAAGATCGGCGGGGAGGACCGTACTCAACAAAGCTGTCAGTTCCGGGATATGCTGAATCTCCGCCATCTGTTTCAACAGATATTTCTGCGTAGCTTCCATCACCGTGTTTCCCCAGATAGCCTGTTCAATGATTTGGATGATTTGTTCCGGTTTGTGATACAAGGTCCATTTTTCCTTGAAAGTACCTTTCCCGTCTATCCGTCCGAGGATAGTCCAGTCGATGCCCAGCAGTTGCAGGCGATGGAAGAAGATACTTCGCTCCAGATCATTCGGCTTGCGGAGGTCTAATATCAGTTCTTTGATCTCGGCGGTGAACGGAACACGCAGACGTTTCTGTATTTTCTCCACGTCTACCAGCAGAGGTACTTTGGGAACGTCATCAGGTACACTTCCCAAGCGGTTGCTGATGATCAGTTCTTCTTTGATAATCTGCAACAAAATATCATCTCCGAAGCCCATCACCGTAGTGACAGCTTCGTTATATTCATTCAGAGAAGGATAAGGCAGATCTCTCAAAGCAGCCGTCACCTGTGCCAGACGGACGGTTTCAATAACATGGGCTACCGAGATATCCATATTCTTCTGCCGCAACAGAGAGGCGATCCGGCTCACCCAAAGCGTGCCATCATCCTCCGGATGATGCCAGAGATAATGATACCAGCCCGGAGATTCGATTCCCGCACCATACCCGCTGCGGAAAGCAAGCCGGTCATACGTCCACGGAATCCATGTACATTCTACCTTTACTTTGGGAAGTCCCTTCAGTAGTTCATTATCGTCCTTTACTTTGGGCATATCGTCCAGTGCGGGTACATGCCATGCACCACAGACGACGACAATGCGTTCGAAATTCTCCTTCTGTGCCGCACGTATCATTTTACGCATCCACGCTTCACGTATCAGGTCACGCGGAGAGGTGTGCCCCGGAAGTTCTTCCCGGAGAGCAGTCACAGCCTCTTGTACCGCCTGAAAAATATCGGCAGGTTCTTGCCGGTGTTCAATCATAGTTTCCCACCAGGATTCACCATCAGTAAATCCTGCGGCATGAGCCAGCCAGTCGAACGGGTCGCCGGCTTCTGCGACTTCAGCGGTCGTTTCCGTCTCCTGTTCAGAGGTCTTTTCTGTCCGAAGAGCCAGCGAATAGATCAGAGGCAAGTCGAAAAAGCGGAAAGGTATCCGGTTCTGTACGGCATAACGTATCGCCTGCCACTCGGGCGAGAACTCCGCAAAAGGGTAGAACACTGCATTCTGAGGCTCGTCCGGCTGGTATGCCAGCAAAGCTACCGGAGGCGTCATCTGCGGATTTTCCACACAGGGCAGCAGCGCTTCAGCTTCTGCCGGACCTTCTACCAGAATCAGATCCGGTTGCAGTTCCTGCAAGTAGTTCAGCACATTGCGGCACGAGCCGGGACCGTGATGCCTGATGCCTAGTAAATGAATAGCCATTTCTTCCTTTCTTTTTAAATCATATCCCTTGAAGCACGGTAAATATCTTTCCAGCCATCCCGATTCTTCACGACCGTTTCCATATATTCCTGCCAAACGACTTTATCCTGTACGGGGTCTTTGACCACTGCCCCCAAAATACCGGATACGAGATCTTCGGCATGAATTTCTCCGTCACCGAAATAACCTGCCATCGCCAGTCCATTGTTTACCACCGAAATAGCCTCTGCCGTGCTAAGCGTTCCGCTCGGAGTCTTCAGTTTCGTCTTACCGTCAGCAGTAGCACCCTGACGAAGTTCACGGAAGATAGTAACGACACGGCGAATCTCCTCCAGAGCAGGCTTCTCAGCCGGGAGCTGCATTACTTTCTCAAAGCTCTCTACCCGTCGGCGCACAATATCTATTTCTTCATCAATAGAATCCGGCAAGGGAAGAATGACCGTATTGAAACGGCGCTTCAAGGCGCTTGACAGATCATTGACTCCCTTATCCCGATTATTAGCAGTAGCGATGATATTGAAACCGCGGATTGCCTGTACTTCTGTATTCAGCTCCGGGATGGGCAATGTCTTTTCAGAAAGAATGGTGATCAGTGTATCCTGCACATCGGAACCGATGCGTGTCAGCTCCTCAATACGGCCTATCTTACCTTCCTGCATAGCTTTCATTACCGGAGTTTGCACCAATGCCCCCACACTCGGACCTTCCGCCAGCAAACGGGCATAGTTCCACCCATAACGGATCGCTTCTTCACCGGTGCCGGCCGTCCCCTGCACTATCAAAGTGGAATCACCGGAAATAGCAGCGGCAATATGCTCGCTCACCCAGCTTTTTGCAGTTCCGGGCAGTCCGTAAAGTAGTAGCGCACGGTCGGTGACAAGGGTTGCCACAGCTATTTCCATCAGACGACGGTTACCTATATATTTAGGAGAAACTTCAAATCCGTTTTTCAATTTACCGCCCATCAGGTAGGTAACCACTGACTGCGGAGACATCTCCCAATTCTCCGGAACGGGATTTGTTTCATTCTGTTTCAACTCGTGAAGTTCTTCTGCAAATTGCTGTTCAGCATGTTGTCTTAATAAAGTGCTCATATCTTTTTTCTGTTTTTATTAATCATTATTTAATAAGGTATCTATTCTCTGCTTCAAATCCATGTATTCCATCATCAACCGGCAAAAACGAGTGGAGGTATTATTATCCTGTGCGGCCATTGCAAGCGCTGTCTGTTCGATGGGTTTTCTCATCTCGGACGGGAAGTATAATGCCAGTTGTTCGGCTGTCTCCTTAGGAAGATAGTAATTATTCCGAAGCATCCGCTGGAATACACGAGTGGAGAATTTCATTCCCCATCCGATGCCGTCTTCGTTGAACCAGCTATCCGGAATATAGCCGCCTCTCTCCGACTGAAAAGCTATTTCCTCCCGTTGGGAGGAAGGCAATAACCCCATCAACGCGTCCGCCATTTTTTCATCCGCATTCTCCTTCAAGGTATGATATGCCCAACCGGAGTCGCTGAAATTCAGGATCGGTTTTGACAGGTCGAACAGTTTCTGAAAAGGAGGGTTCTTCGCCAGTTTGCCGGCAGCCTTCTCCGGCGGACAGTCATAAAACTCACTCCAGAAACTTAATGGAACACGTTCCGCCAACTGGCGTAACAAGAAACGATCATCCTTCTCGTTTTTATTGGAACTCACCTCTTCAAGTCCCAGTTTCTTCATTTCAGGGGTAAATTCAATCTTATCATACGACCATCCCAAAAGGAAATTGAAATGTAATTTCCCCCGCAATAATTCTTCGTATATTTTCACCAGTTCGGAGTCCGGCAGGCTACACAATAATCGCCGGGCCGTTTCTTTGACATTACTGCTCCGGTCGGTCGCCACGATCTCTTGCAGGAATGCTTCGTCTGATTTACTCAACCCCCACCGCAAACACTGAATCAGTTCATCCCGATGGGCAGCCGACTCATTCTTCAGTTCGGTCTGCAATAAGGCAAGCCCCTGCTTCGGACTATTTTTCCGCAGATTGGACAACATTCGTTTCCGTTCTTCGTGAGAGGCGGTTTCCCAAGTTTCGTTGCCGGATTCTCCCCATACAGGAAATCCCATTTGCGGAAGAAGCCAACGTCCTCTTTGCCCTGTCAGCAGAGACAGCCAGTGCTGTTCCTCATACCTGTAGGGATTATTCCGGTCAAAAGCTCTTCGCAATAAAGTTTGCAGATAGGCAGGAGGGATCAATTTTCCTTTATCGGCAGCTTTCCGGTAAGCATACAGCAAAAGATACTGATTTTTATTGAGATACAGGGAAGTAAGCAACTCTCCCACTTCACGGAGGAAGTAAGATTTGTCTTCTTCCGGAGCTTCTGTCACATTGACAACTCCTGCAATGGATTGCGCTTCCACTCCGGCACGTGCAAAGGCAAAGCCCAAAGCGGACTGCTGATAGAAGAGAGCTTCCGCATCCTCTGCTTTCGCCTGAATGTCGCGGAGAGTTTCTTGCAACTCTTCCGGAAAATCAGTCGTTATCAGTTCACGGGTGGCAGTGCCAAGCAATGCCACATTGATGATATGATCAGTTAAGTTCATCTTTCCAAAAATAAAATTCAGATTGATACCAGATTGTTTTCAATTCACAGGAAACGGCGTCTGCCAGCAAAAAAGCCGAGAAGGGTTTTCCGCCTGTTATAGCCAGTATATCAACACGTGCAGTCTCTTCAATATGCACCGGAACAGCCACGCCTCCGGCATCCTGTAGATAGTGCGTATTTCCGCTTGTTACCAGTCTGACATTGTCCACCAAGAGAGGAACTTCCTCCGCAAACGGATGAGTCTGTATAACTGCTCTGTAAGATTGCATGGCAACCGGTATATCGGCACACAATGAAGGCAGGAAGGTATTATCCAGCCATTTCATGTTTTTGGGCAAGGCACGCAAGGCACCAACACCCTGATAAAAATACAACTCTCCTTCATAGACACCGCCGGGAACCAGATTAAATTCCGGCAACGCTCCGGGAGCCAGAAAGTTTAAATAGAGGGCCATACGGTGACTGGACTTCCCGTACAACCAGAAAGTTTCTGTCCGCAGCTCATTTATTTTTCGGCTTCTGGTATGCAAAACGATCCATTGGTCTGTCACCGGTACGCCGGACATCACTTCTTCCTTCGCCTGCGGATATCCAACCTGAATACGGATTTCCGTTTGCCACTCAGCAGAAAGAGAATCCAGATTCTTATAACTTTCTGTCAGAAGATACAGTTTACTCAATTTGTCGGTAAGCTCATATTTCCAACTGTCTGTATAGTAATTGATTTCCTGTAGCGATCGTAACCTGCCCGCCAATCCGCCGGCCTGTGCATCAATCATCCTGCGGGATATGGGTTCAAATAGTGTATGTGCTCTTTCCGGGATATTCAGCAGCCCGTTGCGGAGCAAGTCTTTCATCCAGATCTGAAGATCATCAATTCCGGCCAATACCTTCTGATGACGCACGGCCTGCCTCTTGGCCTGTGCCGCTTCATCCACCGGAGTTTCCGATTTCTCTTTCTGCTCTTTCTTCTCCGCCTTCTCTTCACGTTTGGAGAGCCATGCCGTTACCCAGTCCGGTTCCTCCGCTTCCTTGAAAAGATCAGCATGGGAAGCATACATAAATAAAAGCCCCAACCCATGTTTACACGGAAACTTACGGCTGGGACAAGAACATTTGAATGCAATATTCTTTGTATCAACTACTGTTTGATAAGGCGTTTTTCCACTTCCTTGGCAGTGTCCCCAGATGGCGCGGTCACTATGCTCCAGAAGTACCCACTTAGTCCGGTTCGCCAGCCCTTTTCCTGCTTTGACAGACGCAGCGTCCGGAGCGAGTTGAGCGATTTGTTCTTCTGTCAGATTTAATAACATTATAGTATGTTTATCATGTTTCAAAATGCAAGTATAGCATATTTTCCAAAGAGAAGCATTTAAAAAAAGCTAATTCATTTTGCGTTTTCACAGAAAGCACATACATTTGCATCGTTGTTTATGCAATTATTGTTTAAGTCAACAAGTATAAAAAAATGAACTATCTCAATAAACAATTTATATGATAACGGGGTTATTTAAAAAAGAAGTATCACCTTATTAATATGCAAGATGCGATGAAAAAACTATTTCTTCTGAC
>ERZ824575.3042-NODE-3042-length-12203-cov-9.100757_pt1 | contig 12203 bp, 10 predicted proteins | sample MGYA00519470_ERZ824575 | MGnify/ENA primary metagenome ERZ824575 (study PRJEB31778, sample SAMEA3449170) | human gut metagenome | biome: human gut; feature: human-associated habitat; material: faeces | place: United Kingdom | collected 2010/2012 ...
AATATAGATAATTTAAATAATAAATATATTGGTAAAAACATAAGTATTAGACTAAATGGAATGTATATGCATGACAATATCTATTACGTAAAAGGTACTGTATATGAAGAATTAAAAAATAAAGTTAATAAATTAGAAGATGAATATTTATTTATAAAAGTTGATAAAGATTTTAAATTATTTTCAATAACACCTATTGATAAGACTAAATATAATGAGGTAATAAATGAAAAGCAAAAGTGATGAAAAAATAGTAATTATAATAAGTGTTATATCAATAATTGGAACAATTATTTTTGGATTAATTTATAGTAAAAATGCTAACAAAACCAATACATTTAATGATTTTACTGAATATTTCCATGATTATAAAGTAAATGAAATTCAAAGATTATATTTATCATCTGCGGAAATTTCATCCAAATATTTAGCCAATTTGGTATCTGATATATTATATAATCCCAAAGATGTATATAATAATTTGGATAATGAAACAAGAAATAAATATTCCACTTACAGTGAATTTGAAAAAATGATTACAAGTATTAAAACAATTAAGTTTTTAAGTGCTGAAGTTAAAAGCTATTCTAGTGGAGTAGTGGATGGCAAAAGGGCAGTATATGTAATTGATAAAGACGATAATAAATTTGTTTTTATTGAAAATAGTATTAACAACTATAAGATAAGAATTAATTAAGGAGTGATTATATGAATAATGATTATGAAACTTTAGATGAAGAATTAGAAAATGAAAACTTATCTGAAGAAATAAGTGAACAATCTGATGTTGAAAGTGAAGATTTACCAGAAGATAATAATATTAATGAGCCAAATATTGCAGAACAGTCAAATAATCAGTATTCATCTGATCCTATGAAAGAACTAGCAAAAAGTGCAGCTATTACTGCTGCAACTGCTGTCGGAGCTAATGCTTATAATAAGTTTTCTCGTACAAATTTAGGTAGAAATTTAATTACTAAAGGGAAAAATACCTTAAATGCATTAAACCAAAGTAATAATCCTTTAGCTAAACTTGCTGCCAATAAAGCAAATAGAATGATAAATCCATTAAAAGGAATAGCTAATAATAATCCATTATCATCAGCAAGTCCTGGCAGCTCGAGTTCCTTATCACCAAAAGATGGGCTTACAGGTAATAGTCCATTAGGTGCAAAAACTCAAGGAATAAGCGGTTTATTAAAAGGAAAAGGTAATGCATCAAGCGCTATAACTGGATTAATCGGTGGCAAAAAAGGAGGAGCAGCATCATTTTTAGGTAACAAGAAACTCCTTATAATAAAATTAAAAATAATAGGTATATGTGCCGCTGCATTCGGAGTTGCATTCCTTTTTCTATTTCTTTTTTACATAATTGATGGTGATGAACAAAATATTTTAGAAACGACAACTTGGAATTTTGGCAATCTTAATTATCAAACTGGAACAGTAGAATCCGACACTGATTTCTCAAGTAGTGATAATGAAGTTTTATCAGTTAGTTTAGGTGAAAAAATTGGTGAAGATGGAATAACTGAATTAACAGATAAGATTAATAATGCTGGTAATAACCAATGTAATGGAATAAATGTAGCTCAAAAAGCAGTAACTCTTATTGATGAAGTAGGAAAGAAAGGCTATAAAATTCCTTATAGTAACATTTCTAGTGAATATAAAGTTATTGATCCAGATTGGGGAAAAACAATTGATGGTAATATAGTTGGTTTAAATGAATATAGTCTTATAAATTGGGCCATAAATAGTGCTAATATAAATAATCCTATAACTAATATTAGTGATTACAATGATAGATCAAATATAATTGATTTAGCATATGGAAATCCAGGAAATCTAGTAATTAATGAAGATAAAGCATACATTATAGTTCAAAATACTGGTGAAAATGTTACCGTAGCCTATATAGATGCTAGTGGACTTGATTATAAAAAGTATACATATCAAGAATTAAAGAGCTATACTGTTATTGATATGAGTTCTTATTATTCTGCTAACTGTAAGAATTGAAATATAATAAATAATATTATATAATTTAAAGAAGAGAAGAGGGATTAACATGAAATTTAGAGTATCATCTAAAGATTTAATAATGTTTGTAATATATAGTATATTTTTATTAATTTTATGTTCATTAGCAGTAGTTAACTTATCATCATTGTTAAACGAGGGAAAATTATATGGATTGAATTTTTTTGCTGGATTATTTCCACCTTATTTACCAGCTACCTTATTTGTGTTTATTGCTGTTTTAGTATCAATATTTTTAAGTATATCTTCATATATATTCGACCATGAAAAAGGTAGAGGAATAGGTTTAAAAATAGGTGAAAAAGAAGAGGAAAAAGGTTATACCAGATTCACCACTGATAAAGAAATGAAAAATGCTGATGATGTCAAAAAAGTTGTTATTAGTGAATTAACTAGTGAATATGGTGGTGTTCCAATGGTTAATGACGGCAAGGCTATGTGGGTAGATAACGGTTCATATCATACCTTAGTTATTGGTTCGACTGGTAATGGTAAGAGTCAATGTGTCGTTGAGCCGATGATTGAAAGCTTAGGCCGTAAAGGTGAATCAATGATTATTACTGACCCCAAAGGTGAGTTATATAGAGATCATGCTAATTTCTTAAGAAGTAAAGGTTACAATATTATCACATTAAATTTTAGAGACCCTCAAATGGGAAATGCCTGGAATCCCTTGGCAATACCTTATGATCTATATAAACAAGGAAACGAAGATAAAGCAATTGAGTTATTAAAAGACGTTTCATTTAATATGGTTAATGATCCTAAAGCAAATGATCCATTCTGGGGAAATGCTAGTATGGGATACTTCAATGGTTTAGCACTTGGTTTATTTCAAGATGCTGAAGAAAAATATATTAATATTAATTCAATAAACTATATGGCCGCTGTCGGTGAAGAAAAAATGGGAATGAACAGTAACTTTTCGACAGAATACTTTAATTTAAAGGGTAAAGATTCAACACCATATAACTTTGCTAAATCAACAATTACTGGTCCAACTGAAACAAGAACCAGTGTGTTATCCGTATTTAGTGAAAAAATGGAAAAATTTACAACACAAAAAAACTTAAGTCAAATGCTTAGTTATAGTGATTTTGATATGCATAAAATAGGTACTGAAAAGACAGCTTTATTCGTCGTAATACATGATGAAAAAACAACATACCATCCACTAGCAACGATTTTCTTAAAACAAGCTTATGAAGTTTTAGTTGATGTTGCTCACAAATCACCAAAAGGAAAATTACCAATAAGAACCAACTTTATTTTAGATGAGTTTGCCAACATGCCACCACTTAAAGATGTTACAGCAATGGTTTCAGCAGCTCGTTCAAGAAATATAAGATTTACCTTTATTATTCAAGGATTTTCTCAGTTAAATGATGTATATGGCAAAGAACAAGCCGATACAATTAAAGGTAACTGTGGTAATAAAATATTTATTAATAGTAGTGATTTAGCTGATTTAGATGAAATAAGTAAATTATGTGGTGAAATTAAATCAAAAGAAAAAGAAAAAACCGCATCACGTCCATTATTAACACCAAGTGATTTACAAAAACTAAAAAAATTCCAAGTTGTTATTTTAAGACAAAGAATGAATCCCTACAAAACAAAATTAACACCAAGTTATGAAATTAATTGGGGACATAGTGATGAAGAATCCCCATTTATTGAAAGAAAACAAACGCCTGTTGAAATATTTGATTTTAAAAAATATGTTCAAGATCAAAAGCAAAGTAAGTTTCTAGAATCCGTAAATAATGGTGGAATGGGAATGAATGGAGCAGGTTTTGATGGTGGAAAACCAATTGGTAATATTTTTGAAGGATTAAATAAACCATCTGGTAATAATACTCCATTTGGCGGAAATAGTGTTCCATTTGACTTTAATAGTTTGTTAAACCAAAAACCAACTGATAAAAAAGATTTAGATAAAACTGACTTCTTAGATTTGCCAATGATTCAAAAAAGTGCTAATGAACAAAATATAAATTCTAAGCCCGAATTTGATGTTGACAACATATTAAAAAAGATCGATGCTAAAATTGCTGAATTAGAAAAAGAAGAACAAGAAGAGCAAAAGAAACAAAATAATCAAGCAAATAAAATTACAGATTACGATAAACTAGATTCAACTATGGTTGAAAAATTCGATGATTTCTTTAAACAAAGTGATAATTCCAAGAACAATGTTAAAGATGAACCTAAGATTGTCGTTGATAAAGATAGTAAAGTTGTTAACGATCCAAGTGATGATGAATATTTTGATGATTTCTTTAGTGAATAAAATAATTGAAGTTTTCTATTAAATTTAGTAATATTAATATAGAAGGTGATAAAATGAATAAAATGAATAAAACCTTATTAGGTATAATGTTAGTTGCAATCATTGTCGTTGTTACAATAGGAACAAGCTTTTCATATATGACTAGTGGTTTAGATGGAAGTGTCCAATTAGACGTTATTGAAGTTAAAGATGGTAAAATGATTGCTGCTTATCAAGGCAATAATCCAGTATTTAAATCAAGCGATTATGAAAAACAAGGAGAACTTATTGGTTCTAAAACATTTTCATTAACAGGAACAAATAACAGTGCAACCGATATTATTAATTATAAGTTATCTCTACTAGTAAACTATAACGAATATGAAGATAATGAAGTATATTTTATCCTAGGTGGTAAAACCGATGAAAACGGTGTTAAAACAGAATTTGCTGATGCCAAAACAAAATACTATTTAAATAAACAAGAAGGTCAAAGTGTAATGGATTTAGGTAATGGTTTCTTTAGTACCGAATCTCAAAATAGTGTTCACACCTATGTAATCTATTATTACACCACTAATACTAAAGCAAATAAAAACTTTGAAACAAGAATTCTATTTAGTGCTGCATAAATTCCAGATAGGTTATCTGGTTTTTATTTTGCTAAAAATCTTAAAAAATTGCTACAAACATTTATTATATGATATACTTACCATAGGGTAGTGATAAATATGAAAAGTGTTACAAAAATTAAAATAATTAATTCAAATAAGCAAGATTTTTTGGATTTTTTAGATAATGATTATAATGGAAAAATTCTTAACTTATTAGATGATGAAGGTGTTGAACTTTTAAAAAAGAATAGTTATATAGAAGATAGAATTACATACATTTTAAATTATTCCAATTATGTAGATCTTTTATTTAATAACCAAAAATTTTTAGATTTATTTTTAAGCACTGATATTTCAAAATACTATGCATCGTTAAAAAATCTAAATAATAAAACATACGATTTAATAGTAAATAGATGCTTAGAACTTAATAAAGATATAAATTTAACAGGTCAGTTAATTAGTTATTTTAATAAAGATTATCGATTAAAATTTATTGATAAGTATGATTATCCAAATGATTTAATATATGAAATGTTAAAGAGAAATCCTAAAATACTTGGTAAAAAAATATTAGAAAAATATAATATTGATTTATTATCACATAATATACCAGTTGGTGGTTTAGTAGCTGCTGGTAAATCTCTTTCATTTGAAGATATGACTAAAAGAAAAGGATATTCATATGTTAATTCTAGTGGAGAAGTTTTTTATTTATCATCTGATTTATTAAATATGGATGTTGCAAAAAAATTATGGAATGAGTTAAATGTTTATGAGTATAGATTCTTAATTAATGATGCTAATTATTGTGGCGATCCAACTAACTTAAATAATTATGCTAAAACAAAAGAAGAAGAGTTTATTTTAAATACTGATTATCCTAAAATATACCAAAATATTTTTGATATGATAAAAAAATTAAGCAACCTAGATTCAAGTTCTAATGAATATCGTGATATTTTTAGAAATTTAATTAGACAAATCCAAATATTTCCTAATGAATATACCAATCTTAGAATGCTTATATTTAATGGTGAATTTGATGAAGTAATTAATTTAATAACAAAATCACTAGATGAGAAAAAGTCAGATTACATTATAGATTATCACTTTGAAGAAAACTACTATAATGTAATGTATGATTTAAGAGAATTATTAGAGTTTTATTATGCTGGAAATATAGATATTCCTGAAGATAGACTTTATTTATATCAAAAAATAGTAAATATAGATATGTTATCTTCACAAGAAAAAATCGAGTTACATAATGAGTTAAAACAATATAATATGATGGAATTTTTCTATGACGATATGACCTTTGCGAGAAAGAAAGTTAGAGAAGCTTTAAAAGATTATGCTATGGTTAAAGATGAGTTAGTTAAATTTAAAGACGAAGAACTATCTAATGAATATGGTGTTGATGTTTATAATATCAATGATAATCCTTTTTTTGCTATAGTTAAATCAGGAATTAGATTTGAAGATAGTTTGCCGGTAGGACATTCTTATTCTTTAGTAGGAAATGGATGTATATCTGTGTTTGGTAGTTTAAAAAACTCTAATACTTATGTTTATGATGCTAGTGATTTAAATCCGGAACAAATTGTTCATATATTTCCAGAAGATTCTTATACATTATATCAGCCATTTAGTTTTACCGAAAAAGCAACAGATAGAGTAGAACAACTTATGATGCCTGATGAATTACTTTATAATAAAAGAACATATAATGAAATATTAATATTAGAACAAGGAAGTATGCAAACTGACATAGATTCTAGAATACCTAGATTAAAAAGAATAGCGTTATATTGTGTTGATCAAATTACTGCTAAAGACGTTGAAACAGCAAAAATACAAGGTATTGGAATAATGTTAATTAATTCTAAGAAATATAATAAGGGAATTGAAATGCCATCAAGCATATATAGACATCTTGGAAATGATGATTTTAATACGTATATGAGTAGTGGTGATTCATATGAAATTGAAGAACACAAGAAAAATAGATAAAAAGGAAAACATAATATGTATAAAAGAATATATATTGAAATAACCAATGTTTGTAATTTAAATTGCCCATTTTGTCCTCAAATCAAAAGAGAAAAAGAATTTATGAATATTGAAAATTTTACTACAATAATTAATAAAATCAAGAATTACACCAATCACATCTATTTACATATTAAAGGTGAACCCTTAATACATCCTAATCTAGATGAAATAATTAAAATAGCAAATAAGAATAATTTAAATATAAATATAACTACTAATGGAAGATTATTAAAAGATAAAATAGATATTATAAATAATAATAAAATAAGACAAATAAATATCTCATTACATAGTTTTAATTCTTTGGATGAAGTAAAAGATATAGTTAAGTTATGTGATAATATCAAGAATACATATATTAATTTTAGGTTATGGAATGATTTAGATAATAAAGAAATATTTGATTTTTTAGATAAACATTATAATGTTAAAATTAATAGAAAAAATTCAAGAAATAACCTAAATAATCATACATTTTTAAGCGTTGATAAAAAGTTTGATTGGCCAAATTTGAACATACCTGTTATTAGCACTAAAGGAACATGTAAAGCCTTAAAAGATCAAATTGGAATCCTTGTTAATGGAGATGTTGTTAGTTGTTGCTTAGATAATAATGGTGATAATAAATTAGGAAATGTATTTAAGCAAGACATAAATGAAATTATTAATTCTAGTAAATATCAAGAAATATTAAATGGGTTTAATAGACATGAATTAGTAAGTCCTTTATGCCAAAGATGTGGTTATAGGGAAAGATTTAAATAATCAAACTAAAGTATAATTTATAAAAGTTGTTCAAAAAACGTGATATATTATTGTTATAAGATAAAGATAGAGGAATAGAATGAAGAAAAAAAGTTGGATATTAATAATTATAGTTTTATTTTGTATAAGTCTATCCATTTTATTATTAAATATTGTTAAAAGAATCAATATTGATAAATTAATAATAAAAGAAGTTATAAAACCTTATGGAGAAACAATTACAATTAATGATTTTCTAAAAGAAGATATTAAAAATGTTAAATGCGATCAAGACTTAGAAAATATTAAAGAAATAGGTAATTATGAAATTAAAATTATAGTTGATAATAATGAGTACATATCAAAATTAATTATATATGATAACGTTATAGATAAAATAGAGTTAAAAGAAGTTACAATGTACATTGATGAAGAATTACCCTCTATTAAAGATTTTATAGTCAATGATATTGATTTGTCTTTGTATAAATATGATGAGTTATTGCTAAAAAAAGAGTTAGGAACTCAAGAAGTACTAATTAAAATATATGATAATTATAATAATAAATTTGAAGGAAATACTAAATTAACCATTATAGAGGATACAGAATCACCCGTATTTAGCGGATTAAAAAATATTACATTAGAGGCTGGAAATAAATATAATTTATATTCTAATGTTAAAGCAGTTTCTAAGAGATTTGGTGAGGCTAATTTTACAGTTGATGATAGCAGTGTCAAATATGATGTTCCGGGAAATTATAAAATAAAATATTATGCAGAAGATAAACTTGGAAATAAAACTACTAAATACCGAAATATAACAATTGTTGAAAAAGACATTACATATAAAATAGATAATTTTCCTACTTATTATCAATATCCAGATTATCCTAATGGATGTGAAAGTTCCGCCTTATATAACTTGCTTAGATTTTATAAAATTAATGTTAGTATGAGTCAATTAGTTAATACTTTAAAAAAGGGCGATGGACCTCATTATGAAGATGGTATTTATTATGGTGGTAATCCTGAAATTGAATTTGTCGGAGATCCAACTGATGAACATGGTTATGGTGTCTATCAAAAGCCAATAATAGAAGTAGCTAATAAATTTAAATCAGGTATGGTTGATTATACAGGACATTCTTTAGAAGCTGTATTAGAAATAGTGAAAAAAGGAATTCCTGTCCAAATTTGGGCATCAGTTAATATGCAAAATACGGATATATGTACAAACTGGATTTATAAACCAACGGGTGAAAAAATAAATTGGATATGTAAATTACATAGTGTCGTTGTAATTGGATATAATAAAAACAAAGTTTTTGTATCTGATTCTTATACAGGTAAGATAGAAAGTTATAATCGAAAACAATTAGAAAAAATATATAATCTTTATGGTAAAAGAGCAATTTATTATCCTAATTAGCGTAAAAAATATAAAGATATTTAAGAATATTCGCGAATATCTTTTTTTCCTATTCATATAATTATTTTGAAAAGAAAGGAAAATGATTATATGAACGAAGTATTTACTTTGGATAAAGAATTTTTATTTAAATCAAAAATATATGAAATAACATCAATTTCAATTGAACAAGACTCTAAAGTTGAAGGAAGTAATTTAGTTGGTGAATTTATAGTTTCTGGAAGTTATAGATTACATGAAATAAGTATTAATAAGGAAGATTTTAGTTTCAAAATACCTTTTAAACATGAATTAAAATCTAACATTAATTTAGATACTATTAAGTTAGAGATAAATGATTTTAATTATAATTTTAACAATTATGATGAATTAAGTGTTCATATTGAATATATTGTAACAGCAGAAGAAGGGATTAAAGTATTTGAAAGTGCTGAAAAATTAGATGATTTCTTAAATGAACAAAAGAAAGAAGACGTAGACGTAATCGATTTAAGAGAAGATAGACAAGAATATAAAAATGATATACCTATGCTAGTAGCAAGTGATGAATTGACTCCTAAAGAAGAAAAAGAAATTAAAGAACCAAAAGAAGATAATAAAATAGATGAGAATATGTTAATTAATTCAATTAATGAAGAAGACGAGTATGTTTTATATCACATTCACACTGTCGGAATAAGTGATTCAATCGAAAGCATAACCAAAAAATATAACATAAGTGTTAATACCTTAAAAGAATATAATTCATTTGAGAATTTAGAATTAAATATGAAACTAATAATTCCAAATGAAGAATTATAGAGAAATATTTAATCCAACTAAAATTACAATAAGTGGTAAAAGCCATATTTTAACAACTAATGAAGGAAAATATGTCGTAAAAGAAAAAAATAAAGATATTAAATCTTTATATAATTATTTAAATAATCGTAATTTTAACAAATATCCTCAAATAATAGATGAATATGATAATAATTATGTATATGAATATTTAGATGATGTTGAAGTTCCTATTAATCAAAAAATGATTGATGAAGCTAAAACTCTTGCTGAACTTCACTATAAGACAAGCTATTTTAAAAATGTTAAAGGAGCTAGACTCAAAGACATATCTTGTTATAACAAGCTGCTACTATAATCGCCCAAATAATCCGCCTATGCCTGTATTTATCCAGAAATTAGAGGGAAAAGACAGCAGTTGCATTTATGGTTTTGGATTGGTATAATGTGAGTATTCAAAGAATATTCAAATTTTGCTTGGAAAAATTAGAAAAGAGGTATGAAGAAATGAATTATAAAAAGCGCAGAGATGAAGTATTATCAAAGATGGAGAAAAATTCTGTTCTGGTCCTTTATTCAGGAGTGAGACATCATGTGAGTGCAGATGAGTATGCACCATTTGAGGCAAACAGAAACTTCTTTTATCTTACAGGCATTCGCCGCGAGAATATGATGTTAATTTTGGATAATGCGACTGAGGAGCCGACAGAGACGCTTCTTATTGAGGAGGCTGATCCAGACCGCGAGCGTTGGATGGGAAAGAAGATGACCGTCGATGAGGCAAAGGCGCAGGCACAGATCGAGAAGGTTGGCTTTATCGACACCGAGAAAGGTATCATCAACCGTATGCTGACAAGAGAGGATGTCTATACCGTATATTTTGATACTTACCGTCATGATATCGATGATCTTGAAGATTACAACATGATGAAAGCACGCGAGTTTGCACAGAAGTACCCGGGTGTGCGCGTAAAGGATTGTGCACCGATCATCGCTGAGATGAGAATGCAGAAGGACGAGGATGAGGTTTCCTTGATCCGTGAGGCAATCAAGCTTACAGATGGCGGATTAAAGAATTTGATGTCTCATTTACAGCCAGGTCAGATGGAGTATCAGGCACAGGCTGATTTTGAGTACAGCATTAAGAGAAATGGTGCTGACGGTGTTGCATTCCATACTATCGCAGGAAGTGGTATCAATGGAACGATGCTTCATTATGTAACAAATGAATGCGAGTGCAAGGATAATACATTGCTTCTTCTTGATCTGGGTGCGAAGTATAAGGGTTACTGCGCTGATATCACCAGAACCTATCCTGTAAACGGTAAATTTACTGAAAAGCAGCGTATGGTTTATGAGGTTGTGCTGGCTGCAAACCGCGCTGTTGCAAAGACAGCAAAGCCGGGTATGACGCTTCGCGAGTTAAATGATGTGTGTAAGAAGGTTCTTGCCGAGGGCTGCATTCGTATGGGTCTGATTGAGAAGGAAGAGGAGATTGGAAAATATTACATGCACGGTGTTTCTCACCATCTTGGAATTGATGTTCATGATGTAAGCGTTGCCTCCAACAGCAAGCTTCGCCCAGGTGCTGTCATTTCCGATGAGCCAGGTCTGTACATTGATGAATGGGAGATCGGAATCCGTGTTGAAGATGACCTTTTGATCACGGAAGACGGATGCGAGTGCCTGTCTGAGGACGTAATGCGCACCCCGGATGAAATTGAAGCATTCATGGCAGAGGCACACAAGTAATAACTTCTTGTTGCGAAGGGTTCTAATTTTTGATAGAATGAAATTATTCATATCCAAGGAGGCGCCAAAAGGTGAAAAAGTATAAGAAAATATTGATAGACGCTATCCTGTTTTTTGTAATTATAGGATTGACACTGTATGGTGTTTTCCATGGGGAGGATCTTTCAGGACTTAAAGATGCAATTAAAGAAAGTAATATCCTGTGGCTAATTCCAGCAGTCCCGCTTGTGTTATTTTTTATCGCTGGCGAGAGTATTGTCATATGGCATATGCTGGATTGCTACGGGATTTATGTAAAGGAACGGCTTTGTTTTCTTTTTTCAGCAGTAGGATTTTTCTTTAGCTGCGTCACACCGTCAGCGACGGGTGGACAGCCGATGCAGATTTACTTTATGAAAAAGGAAGACATTCCTGTTCCGATAGCAACGGTTATTTTGCTTGTTGTCACGATTACGTATAAGTTTGTACTTGTCGTTGTGGGCATAGGTTTGTGGCTGTTTGCAGGGGG
>ERZ824575.3054-NODE-3054-length-12172-cov-3.043493_pt1 | contig 12172 bp, 5 predicted proteins | sample MGYA00519470_ERZ824575 | MGnify/ENA primary metagenome ERZ824575 (study PRJEB31778, sample SAMEA3449170) | human gut metagenome | biome: human gut; feature: human-associated habitat; material: faeces | place: United Kingdom | collected 2010/2012 ...
CTGCGCCGAGACAACGGATTCACCGTTCGGCGCGTTTTTATTTTCTTCTGGGATAGGTCTTAATTCATGCGTTTTTGCATAGTCGAGCAGCCAGTTTCGGCCGTCGCAGACGGATACCGGACAAGTCACCGTAGAATCCGTCGCGCTCCAGATGCGCATGGCGGCGGGCATGGCGAGGAACATCGCGTTGCCGCTGGATTTTAATTCCGCGCCCACTTCGGCGGGTGTACCGGTGCAAAGGAGCTTGCCGTCGTCCATGACCGCCACGCGCGACGCAAAGCCAAACGCTTCTTCCAGACGGTGTTCCGTCAGGATAATCGTCGTGCCAAGCTCCCGATTGATCTTGCCGAGGGTGGCTAAAAAATCAGACGCGGCAATGGGGTCGAGCTGGCTCGTCGGCTCGTCCAAAATCAGCACTTTTGGCTGCAAGACCATAACGGAAGCGAGATTCAAGAGCTGCTTTTGCCCACCGGACAGCTCTGTGACCGGCTTATAAAACCATGTCTGAATCCCGAAAAACGATGCCATTTCCGCAACGCGGCGGCGAATGGTCGGCGTGTCACAGCCGAGGGATTCCAGCCCGAACGCCAGCTCGTGCCAGACCTTGTCGGTCGCGATCTGATTTTCCGGACTTTGCTGCACAAAGCCGATTGTTTCCGCCTGTTCGCGTTGGTCTAGGGAATCAAGATTTCTGCCATCGAACAGGATCTCGCCGCTTCTGCGGCCATGCGGCGCGAGAACGGTTTTGAGCTGCCGCAGCAGCGTACTTTTGCCGCACCCGGAGGGGCCGCAGAGCACCAGAAACTCCCCCGGTCGGACAGACAGTGTGAGGTCAGAGATTGCCTGTTTTTCCTGCTCCGGGTATGCAAAACTCAGATGGTTGATTGTAAAGACTTCCACTGCCTGTCCTCCCTTCGGTCGAGAATCACCGGCGTCAGCACCAGCGCAAGATACACGAGCATAAAGTTCACCGTCATCGGCGTCCATGCGGCGGCCTTCACCGTCGGATAATACCGGAAATACGTTCCGCCCGCCATCCAGCCGGAAATGAGATACGCCCCGCAGAAAACCAGCCACGCAAGCGCGGCCTTGTCCCGGTCGTCAAAACGATAGATCGAAAATGCTGTGCGCCCCGGCAGGCCATAGCCGCGTGAGCGCATGGAGTCCGCCGTTTCAATGGCATTTTCGAGCGACCATGTGACCATGATTGAGAAGATTTTGACGGCGTTCCCAACGCGGCGGAATACGCTTCCGTTTTTCGTATCGCGTCCGATACAAGCCTGCGCCTCCGAAACCGTCTGCATCTGCGCCCTGAACTTCGGAATGAACCGCAGGGCCATGGACAAAACAAGCGACAGCGCCGGAATCACACGTCCAAATAAATATACAAACTTGTCCGAAGTCATAATCTCGTTGTAGCTGGAAAACCACAATACGACGCTTGCCAGCATGACCGCTGCCGACGCACCATAGAGCATGGATTCGAGCGTCAGCGGATTCCCGGAGGGCAGATACGTCAGAATCGTCGCGCCCTCATGGTTAAACGCCGGGTTCAGAAGCGCGGCAAGCGCCGCCATAGGGAGAAGCCCCATGACGGCAAACCGCACCGCTTTCCGGCCTTTCAGATGAATATCGTAGGCCAGCGCCCCCGTCAGCGAAACCGCCAGATAGACCGGGTGCATCAGGCACATCGAAAACAGCAGCACCAGTGCGTAATATAGAAAATTGATCACGGGATGATATCCCGAAAAAGCGTCTTTGTTTCTCATTCGCCCTCTGTCCAGCCGCCGCTGCCGACGTCCCTGCCCAGCTCACAAGTATAAACCCACGTGACCGTGTCTCCGTCCTGCAGCGCATACTGGCTGCATCCGTAATTCGGGAACCAGCCGTTCACCGCGTACATCCAGCCGGATTCCGCCCCGCAGTCAAATTCATAGAGGTTCCCGATGCCCTCAATGTAAGCCGAGCCGTAAACCGGCGTCGTGGAAAATTCCAGATGGAGTTTATTCTCCCGGCAGACCTGCTGCAAAACGTCAAAAGCGCTCTGGCCCTCCTGAAAGCTGACCTCTACAGACTCCAGCAGCCAGCCGTCCTCCGGCACCAGCTCCCGCTTTTCTTCGCTGCAAAGCTCCATGTGCTCCAGAATCGATGCACAGGAAATGGAGACGGTGCAGTGATAGCTCGGCCCGGCCTGCGGCGCTCCGCACCCGGTCAGCAGCGCAGCCGTCAGCACCAGCGCCAGCACCGCCCAGACGGCGGCCTTTTTATTTGTTTTCCAGACGTTCACGCAATTCAACTCCATATGTGTTGTATCATTTCAAGTATATCTGAAAACCGGTAATCTGTCCAGTGGCGCAATAGCTGCTGCCGGTCTGGTTTACCGGCTTTCAGATATGCTCTGAAATACAGCACGCAGGGCTGCCCCCCAAAAAGGGGGGCAGTCCTGTGCTGCAAATTGGGATTATGAGGTCAGTTCAGTACATTTTTCACGAACCGGTGGAGGATCGCGGCGACCTGTGCTCTGGTCGCGTCGCCCTTCGGCATGAGCTTGCCGGAAGCACCGTTGATCAGGCCCTCCGAGACAGCCCAGCCGAGCGCCTCGCTGGCATAGGCGGAAACGCTGTCCGCGTCGGTGAAGCTGTTCAGCTTTGCGCTCGCATCGGTGTCCAGCTTCCTGTACTGTGCATAGCGGTACAGGATCGCGGCAAGCTGCTCGCGCGTGACCTTGGCGTCGGGGGAGAAGGAGGTGCTGTCCGTGCCGGTGACGATGCCGTTGGCGGCTGCCCAGATGACAGCCTTTTCGTAATACGCGCCGGAACGCACATCGGTAAAGCTGCTTCTGCCTGTGACGGTGGGTTCGCCCTCGAGCCGGTAGAGAACCGTGACGAGCATGGCGCGCGTCATGGACGCGTTCGGGCTGAAGCTTCTGCTGTCCGTGCCGGAGAACAGGCCGTTTTTGTATACGAACGCAACGTCGTCATAGAACCAGTCGGACGTGGAAACGTCGGTGAACGGAAGCTTGACCTCGGGCTTCGAAGCGGGCTTCTTATTGTCGACACCCGGAGTGATCGGTTCCGGAAGCGCGGCGGTATTGACCGTGACGGTGTAGACTGCGGTGGTCACGCCGTCCTCAGCGGTGACGGTGAAGCTCCAGATATTTCTGGTGTTTGTCAGAGCGCTGACAGTCGCGCGCGGATGCCTCGTGACGATCACGAAGCTGCCGGTCTTGACGACCGTGCCATAGGGAACCGTGACGGTGTAGCTGTTGTTCGCACCGGCCACAGCCTTGAAACCCGCAACGGTGATGCTGCTGACACCCGCGTCATTGGACTTCGGGGCTTCGGTGAACGAAACGGTGACAGTGTAGGTCTTGGAGGTCACGCGATCCTCAGCGGTGACGGTGAACGTCCAGACATTGCCTTCATTCGTCAGAGCGCCGACAGTCGCGCCTGCGTCGCTTGTAACGATCACGAAGCTGCCCGCTGTAACGTCCGTGCCGTAGGGGAGGGTAACGGTGTAGGTGTTGTTCTCGCCAGCAGTGGCCTCAACGCCTGCGACAGTGACGCTGTTGACATCCGCATTGCTGGACTTCGGGGCCGCTGTGACCGTGACGGGGAGCCACGGGGAGAAAATGTTGGTGAACTCGTTGCCCATTGCGGACAGAACATAGCTGCCTGCGGCGGCAAACGAGAGCGTGACCTGACCGTCTTCACCGATTGTTTTGCCCTCGACCGGCGTGAGCGTTCCATCTTCGCCGACTGTGCAGATCTGGATGTCCTCAGGATCGAGCGCCGCACCGTGCGTTACACGGTCCTCGGGCTTCAGACCGCCGCCGTAGGCGTACATATAGCCGTCCATACCGAGCGTGAAGTCGGTTCCGGCCTGAACCGTAAAGGTATCCAGACGGTTTCCGTCCGTATCCGTGAACCACGTATAGTAGTCCATGTACATACTGGTGTCCTGATAGAAGAAGAACTCAACGGTGCCGTTCTCCGCAACGGGGGTCTGGCTGATGGTGTAGCCGGTGTAGCCGTACTGCGGGTTATATTCGCCATTTCTGTCGCAGGGGAACTCGCCGTTGACCGCGAAACTGAACGCGGAGGTTTTTTCTCCGTTGACCGTGGTGATCGTGCCGTTGCTGACGACGAGATAATCGCTCTTGCTGTCCTTCGTGAAGTCCTCACCGAAGGTGAGCTCATGGTACTTCACGAGCACGTCCAGCGCGGAAACGCCGTCTGTGACATCATCGGCGTAGCCATAGCGTTCGGCGAGATCGCTGGAGACTTCCACGCGGGTCGGAACCATGATAAACATATTTTCTGCCTGCATGGAAATGGTCGCGTGGATCGTCTTGGCCTCTTTCACCGTGATCGTGACGGAGTAGGTCACGGCAGTGCCGTCCTCAGCGGTCACAGTAAACGTCCAGACGCCGTCCTCACCCTTGGCCGGGCCGGTAAGCGTGGCCTTTCTGTCGGAAAGTGTGATCTCGAAGCTGTCTGCCGTGACCTCCGTGCCTGCCGGAAGCGTTACGGAGAAGCTGTTTTCAGCCGTACCGGCTGCTGCCTCAACGCCTGCGACCTTGACGGACGCAACACCCGCGTCAGAGGACTGAGCTGTGCCGAACACCACGTTGATGGTGTAAGTGCGCTTGCCGTCGCTCGTTTCATTCATGGTGGGCCAGCTGTCGTCTGCACAGACGACGGTGATGACGCTGCCATTTGCGATGGGGATCAGGGACGTGCGGGAATATTCGCGGCCCGTAGCCTGCGTGCCGAGATAGGCGCGGACCTGATAGTTCTTGTTTGCCGCCGTCGGTGTGACGAGCAGCGAGGTCGTGCCTTCCGGCACAGTCAGGGTGTAGGTGAAGGTGTCGCCGCTGAACTTGGGCGCCAGCTTACCGGTGCTGAATGTGAGCGCTTTGAGGCGGGTGTCGGAATTGTTCCAGCTGCCGCCAAGATCCTCAACGGTACGGGTGTACATGATGCGGATCTCGTCGCCCGCGCAGAGCGTGCCCTTTGCAACGGTAAATTCACCAAAGCCAAAGTTTGTGAACCAGTCGTTGAGTGTGCCCATCCAGCCGGACATGGTACCGCCGTCAAACGCCTTCAAGTTGTCAATGGAGGAGATGTAGTTGCTTTCCGCGCCGACGACGGTGTGGCCATCCAGTGCTTCCACAACGCAGCCCATCATGGTCGATTCGCCAGTCAGCTCGATCCAGGTGTCGGCCAGCGTGCCTTCCCAGACAGCGCCCTCCGCCTTCGGGAAAGTGGTGTTCTCCACGATCACGCGGGCCATGCCGGCCAGCGTCAGAACGCTGACATACGCCATATCCGAGCCGCCCTTGGAGGCGTCGTCCTTCACATAGGACAGCGTCAGTGTGTAGCTGCCGGCTCCGAGCTGCTTTTTGATGCTGCCGCTCTTCTCACCGCTGACAGCGTCGGCCAGCGTTTCCGTGCTGCCGCCGTCTTCTGCGAGCGTGATGGTCAGTTTGTCATAGCCGTTTTCCGAGGAAACGCCGTAGCCGAAGCGCAGAACGGTGGGTGCGCTCAGCGTAAAGGCAAACGAGGTCGTGGAGCTGGTCTTGTCCTGATTCTGGTTGCTGCTTTCAAAGCGGTCCAGATCGGCATTGTAGACCCAGGGGTAATTGCCGTTGTCGGAAACGCTGATAGAGGTGACAGTCTGCTCGGGGTAGGAGACGTGGCCGAGGCGGTCGTCGTCCCAGACCGTGTAGGTTTCGCCGCAGACGGCGCATTCGTAGGTCTTATAGCCGGTGAAGACCTGCTCGGTGCCGTCCTTGGGCGTATGGCCCTTGGCGGGAACGATGTCTTCCTTCGTTTCTGAGCAGCCGTCTCTGCGGCAGGTACGGACGATCTTGCCCGGCTGCGTGCAGGTGGGAGCCGTCAGGACACAGCTGTTGTCGCTGCCGTCCAGATCCTCGCAGAAGTCGTGGCCGAGCGGTGCGGTATAAGCCGTGCGGTAGCTTTCGCCGCACTCGCTGCAGGTGAAGCGGGTATAGCCCTTCACGGTGCAAAGTGGGTCAACGACCGTGCCCTCGCCGTTCGCCTCGTGGAAGGTCGCGTCGGTCTGCCATCTGAGCGCGGGATAGCCGCCGCAGACCGGGCCGAACGCGTCGGACAGGTCGGCGTCCTTGAGGTCAGCTTCGTTCAGCGCTTCGGCGTTCGCGTCCGCGTTCAGCGTGTTCAGATAATAGCACTTGGAAATCTCGGAGGAAGCAGTGTCAACCGTGCCGAATACGGCGCTGCCCGCTTCGCCGGTGGAGTAGCAGCTGGAGATGGTGATTTTCCCCTGCACAGTGCCGCTCCAGTTCACATTGCCCTTGACCTCGCCTGCGATGCCGCCGGAGGCCGTGCCGGAGATCTTGCCGGTGTTGTAGCAGCTTGTAACAGTCATTTCGCTGCTGGTGCCGCCGATGATGCCGCCAGCCTTGCTGCCGGTCGCGGAAATTTCTGCGGTGTTATAGCAGCCGGTGATGGTCGAGCCGTTGCTGACTGTGCCGCCGATAATGCCGCCGGCGCTGCTGCCGCCGGTGACAGCGCCGAAGTTCGCGCAGTTCTCGATCACGGCGTTCTGATAGGTGTATCCCACAAGACCGCCGACGTTGTTGCCGGTAGAGGTGATGACTGCGTAGTTGAAGCAGTTCGCGATTTTCGGAGCAGTGCCGCTGGCATAGCCGGCGATCGCGCCTGCGCTGCCCTTGCCGGAAACTGCGCCGCGGATGGTCAGATCATGGATGTAGGAATTCGAGCCGATCTGCGCAAACAGGCCAGCCGTGGCGTTCAGGCCGGTGATCTCAAAGCTTGCGCCGTCAAGCACGACCTTCTTGCTGGAGGAGATGTTCAGCCATGCGTATTTGCCGAGGTTGATATCGGCCGTCAGAACGCCGGAAACGTCCGCGTCCTTGCTCTTCGCGACGAACCATGCCAGCTCCGCGCCGGTGCCGATCTGGTAAACGCCGTTTTCGTCGGTCTGCGGTTCGGTCTGCGTCTTGCCGTCCCATGCGCCCGCTGCGGTTGCCTGCAGGGTGATGGTGAATTCGTTGGAGCCTTCCTCCTTCATGGTGACGCTGCCAGTGGCGTATTCAACGCCAGCGCCGGAAACGGTGTAGAAGTATTCCTCGGCATAAGCCTTGAACGTGCCGTCTTCCGCGACCGCAATGCCGTTGCCTGCGCTGTCCGCCAGCGTGACGGTCAGATCCTTGCGGTCAATGGCCGTGCCGTTCTGATCCTGGAAGCTCAGCTTGCCGGTCAGGAAGTCGAGCTTTACGACCGGGATCGTGATCTCCGGCAGACGGCTGAGAATGCCTGCCGTCTTGGGCGCGTCGAAGCCGGGATTCGTGCCCACAGCATAGGTGATGCCGCGGTGCGTCGGAACGCCGGGCCAGCCCGCCTGCTTGATCGCGCCGCTCAGCGTGTAGGTCTCCTCAGCCCAGAACTTCGGGATGGTGACAGTCAGCTTCTGCCGCTCAGGGTTGCCGCTGAAGTCATAAACGCCGAAGTTTCCGCCGGGATCACTCTTGAAGAAGGTGCCGTCCGGGCCCTGCATATACAGGGAGAAGTTGAAGTTATACGCGCCGGAAAGCTTTTCCTTGGGGCTGATCAGGTTGGAGAACTGGATCGTGACGGAATCGCCCGGCTTGATGGCAGCCAGCTCTTCCTGCGTCAGCTCCGTGCCCTCCGCGTTGACAAACTTGTAGCTCACACCGCGTGCCGTCACGACCTGATAGGTCGAAAGGCCGCCCTTCGTGACCTTGATGATATTGCGGCCGGTGATCAGACCGCTGACGGTCACAGTGCCGTCTTCAGCGGTTGTGACGCCAGTGTTTGTGAAGCCGCCGGAATACGTCATAGACGCAGCGGTCACGGTGGGGCGCAGGACGCTCACGGTGCAGCCCGCTTCGGGCTTGAAGCTGTAACTTGCACCCTCTGTTCCAGTGTAGAACAGAATGTCATGCTCCGCATCGAGTTGCCGCGCCTCATCCTTCTCGATGACCGCGTCCATGCGGTCAAGATTCATATTGGTCTGGATGGCGCTGCCGTCCGCGCCGACATTCACGACAAACACGCCCGTCAACTCCGGCCAGATGGCGGAGAAGCGATGCGAGGCCGTGCTGGTCTGGCCAGCCATATGGGTCATTGCGTCATAGGTTACGAGCACGATGGCCGTGCCCTCGTGCTTGGCCTCCATCACAGCGACGTTGCTGTTCAGCGCGTTCGGCGTGATGGTCACGACGTCGCTGGCATTGCCGTTCACATCAATGACCTGATAGTGCATCTCCGGCAGTGCGACCTTGGCGTTCATAAAGCTTTCGATCGCGAACCAGTTGCGGAAGGAGTTGAGTTCAAACGTCTCGCCAACGGCCATGTTTTTATAGCCCTTGGTGTTGATGTTCAGGTAAATGCCTGCACGGTCGTAGACGTTGTTTTCAAAATGATAGATCGTGCTCTTGTTGAAATCACCGGTCAGGCCGAGATCCTCTTCCGTGACCGTGTACGCTGCGTCGGCGCTCAGTCTGACGTAGTTCCAGTATGTTGCACCCTGCGGATGGCGGACACGGTAGAAGTAATCCGTGTTCTTGTCGAGATGGAACGTGGCCGTGCCGTCCTCGACGGAACGCGCGAACGGCTCAAGGAAGCTGAACACATAGTATTTTGCGAGCGTACCGGCGTCGATGGTCGAGCCCTTCGGCGCTGTGACCGTGACCGTGACGAATTCCTTGCAGGTCAGGCTGAGGCTGTCGTTCATTGTCGGGGTCTTGGAAGCGGTAGCCGGGTTGTAGTTCGGATGCGTTTCCGCGTTCGGCGTGGCTGTCACGCTGACTGTATCACCAACGACAAACAGGCAGCTTGTGTAGGTCTTGCCCCAATTTACGGCCGAGCCAAACTCCGCCTTACGCTCTGCACCGGAGGCGTCGGTTACGCGCAGCGAAAGAGTATAGTCTGTGTCCTTAACCCATGAACTGGGGTTGACGGAGATCTGATACATCCGCTGCAGCTTGAAGCTGCTGCTGTCGCTGCTGACGTCGATCACCACGCCGCCGTTGCGGTCATTGTTCGCGTCATAGCCGTCGACCCAGTAAGCGCCGGGCGCAAGGTCGATGGTATACGCGCCGTCTGCGGCTTCCTTCGCGGCCAGCAGATCGTCCGCGCCCTTCACGCCGTCCATGTAGGTATACAGCTTCAGGGACTTGACCTGTGCGTCGTGCATACCGGACAGTGTGACGCTGACATCGCCCTCTGCTGCCAGAACGCCTGCGGACAGCAGGCTCAGCAGCATCACGAGCACGAGCAGCAGGCTCAGAATTCGTTTCTTCATACATTTTTCCTCCAGAATCAAAATATCTATCGCAAGCTCCTTATTAAATAGGAGCGGAAACAGGGGGCGCAGACGGCTTTGGGAGAAACGAAAGCCCGCCATTTTGACAAAATGGCGGGCGGATCTCCAAAGAAACAAAATACGCTGCTTTTCCTGTGAGGAAAAACGGCGCACCTGTTCCGAATGCTACAGGCAGAGCTCGTCCCACGCATTCATCCTTTCCGCCGCGAATGCGGCGCAGACAGCAGTTCTTCTGACTTGCACTCTGGAAACAAACTCTTTGTTTCCGCGCCCGTTTCCTGCCTTCTCGCGGATAAATCCGCAATGACTGGCTTTCACCCAGACAGCTTTCGCTGCTTCGGAACGGTCTTGTGCGCACAGCTCCGGTCGAGTGGTTTTCCCTTTCTCTTGCGCCGAAGCCAGCCCTGCGGCGTGCTTCGGTTACTGTACATCGGATGGCAATATCAAATTGTTAGAAAAAGCAAAATCTTGTGCTTTTCCGTCTGCTACTATACACGATATGGGCGTGATTTGCAAGCGGTTTGAAAAAAATATACCGCATTTGTCCCACCCTCTTGAAAAAAGCCGAAAGCTGTGTCAAAATAAAGAAAACCGCCCCGGCGGTGTTTTGACAGCACAACGGTTAGATGCAGCTAACTGATACGGAGGAAGCGATGAAATACCATATTGAGAAGAATACCGTGCAGGAAACGCTCGTCATTCCGCTCTACGGGCGGAAAATGTGCTCGGAGCTGTATCCGAACCTTTACCGCGACGAGACGGCCCTGCGCCTGATGGAGCAGATCGATTACGATTTTTCGCTTCTGTCCCAAAAATCAAAGAGCCTCATGCAGCAGTTCGGCTTTCTGGAGGCCGCCATGCGCCAGAACGACCTTGCATGGGAGGTTCGGGACTATCTGCGCGAGCATCCGAACGCGGCGGTCGTCAACCTCGGCTGCGGACTGGACGACACGGGCCGCAGCTGCGACAACGGCTCCTGCAGGATCTATAACCTCGATTTTCCCGGCGTGATCGCCGTGCGCGACGCGCTCCTGCCTGCCGGAGAGCGTGAGGAAAACATCGCCTGCGACCTGAACAACACCACTTGGTTCCGCCGCATCGACGCGTCGGGCGGCGCGGTCTTCTTCGCCGCCGGTGTGTTCTACTATTTCCTGACGGAGCAGGTGCGGGCGCTTGTGCAGGCCATGGCCGACGCGTTCCCTGGCGGCAGGCTCGTCTTCGACGCGGCGAATCAGAAAGCAGTGCGCCTGATGCTCAAAACGTGGATCAAAACCGCCGAAATTCAGGATGTCGGTGCGTATTTCGCCGTTTCCGACGCAAAAAAGGAGCTTTCCGTCTGGTCGCCGCGTCTGCGTGCGTCGAGCCGGGGCTATATGCTGGGCTATCAGAGTCTGGATGACCCGTCGGTTCCCGGCTTTTATCGGTTTCTTGCAAAAGTCGGCGACGGCATGATGCGGATGCAGATCGTCCGGCTGGAATTTGCGGAAGGGGAGACAACACTATGAAATATGCCGGAATGCCTATGGGGATGTGGGCGCTGTTCGCCGGTTCGTTCCGGAAGGACCTCACGCCCGCCATGTGCCGTCTGGGCTACACCATGAGCGACGCCGGCGGCGCATCCGACTTCGTGCGCGAATACACCCTCGCCTCCGGCGGCCCCTACTGCGACTGCGGGTATCATAAACGAAATAAGCAGAATAAAGGCGTCACCGCGCCAGCGTAGGGGTCGATGCCCACATCGACCCGGCAGAATGCACCGTTTTTACGGAAGTCTTCGGCAAATCCGTAACTTCCCACTGGGCCGACAGAGTTGTTGGCCCCTACAGCGAAACTTCATTTTCTCACGTATCCCGTAGGGGCGGACGACTCTGTCCGCCCGCAGGATGCACTGATTTTTATGAAATCTCCGGCGAATTCGCAGCTTCCCAACGGGCCGATGTGTACCGGCAAGCGGCAGACCCACATCCGTAACGCTCCTTCGTCGCGAACGGCTGTGACCGGCATCAGCCCCTACAAAATGCCCGCATCAAAGCCCTTCCTTGAACGCAAGGGAAGGTGGCTTCGATACGGGCGTTTTATTTTTTATGATTTCTCCAGCAGTGCAATGCCTGCCTTTACACGCGCAATGGATTCCTCTTTTCCAAGCAGCGCGCACAGCTCCGTAGCGCCGCCGGGGGTCGAGGCCTTGCCGGATACGGCTACGCGCAGCGGCCAGAGCACGACGGAGTTCTTGAGCTCGAGCTTCGCCGCCAGCGCGACGAGCGCTTCATACAGACCTTCGTTCGTCCAGACCTCCAGCGATTCCAGCACCGGAAGAATCTCACGCAGGGAGGAGAGGCTGTTCTCCAGCGTCGTCTTGGACTTCTTGTGGACATACAGCTCCGTCGAATACTCCGGCAGCTTGTCAATAAAGTCCACGCGTTCCGGCAGATCGGACAGAATTTCGCAGCGCGGCTGCACCAGCGCGGCGACGGCCTTCAGATCAATTGCGGGATTTGTAATGACTGTTTTCAGAACCGGCTCGGCCTTGGCGAAAAATGCCTCGGGGCTGAGCTTTTTCATATATTCCGCGTTCATCCAGCGCAGCTTGTTGATATCGAACACGGCAGGGGACTTCGAAATGCCGGAAATATCAAAAATCTCGGCCAGCTCCGAAAGCGTGTAGAATTCGCGCTCCGCGTTTTCGCCCTTCGGACTCCAGCCCAGCAGCGCCACATAGTTCAGCACAGCCTCGGTCAGATAGCCCTCGCGGATCAGATCCTCATAGCTGGGGTCGCCGTGGCGCTTGGACATCTTGTGCTGCGCGTCGCGCATGACA
>ERZ824575.3064-NODE-3064-length-12159-cov-3.007849_pt1 | contig 12159 bp, 7 predicted proteins | sample MGYA00519470_ERZ824575 | MGnify/ENA primary metagenome ERZ824575 (study PRJEB31778, sample SAMEA3449170) | human gut metagenome | biome: human gut; feature: human-associated habitat; material: faeces | place: United Kingdom | collected 2010/2012 ...
TGTTACGATGCAAAAAAAACGGTTTCTGCTGCTGATGATGCTGCTTGGCGCCTCCGCCGCCTCCGCCGCGGATCTCAAAGGTCGCATTCTCGACCGCTCGACCCGCGAACCGCTCGTCGGCGCCACGATCCTTCTCTCGGGAACGACCCGAGGCACAACGACCGACGCCTCGGGAGCCTTCGAAATGGACCTTCCCGAAGGCACGCACACGCTCACGGTCTCCTACATCTCCTACCTCACGCAACAGGTCGAGGTCCGCATTCCCGCCGACGACGAACTCACGATCGAACTTGCGCCCGACGCGCAGACGCTCCAGTCGGTTACGGTCAATGGGCGCCGGAATCTCGAATCGGAGCGCAGCCTCCAGACCGACCGCATCGCCTCGAACGTGGCGATCGAGAACATGGGAGCCCGCGAAATGTCGCTCAAGGGGATCTCGAACGTCGAGGAGGGCGTCAGGAAGATCACCGGCATCTCCATCGCTTCGGCCGGACAGCTCATCGTCCGCGGACTGGGCGACCGTTACAGCATCACGACCCTCAACGGCCAGCCCATCGCCTCGCCCAACCCCGACAACAAACTCATTCCGCTCGATATCTTCCCCTCGTCCGTTGTCCGCAACATCACCGTGAGCAAGGTCTACGAGGTCAGCTCCTACGCCGACTACTCGGGCGCCCACATCGACATCGACACCAAGGAGAACATCGGCGAGGAGTTCCTCACGGCCGACTTCCACATCGGCGGACGCCTCAACACCCTCGGACAGGCGTTCTACCGCATGGACCACCGCTCGCTCTTCACGCAGCCGGGCGTCGATGCGCGCGCCATGAACGGATCGCTCGCGGAGTTCCGCCAGCAGGTCGTCCGGAAGGAGATCTTCGACACGGATTTCTCGGTCCGCAAACAGACGGCGCTCCCCACGCTCGGCGGCAACCTGGCCTGGAGCCGCAACCTGCGCGTCGGCAACCAGACGTTGAGCCTGCTGGCTTCGGGCAGCATGAGCAACGACCTGCAGACGATGCGCGACGCCGAATTCCGGCTGCTCGAAGCCACGGGCACCGTAACCGACGACTACGCCTACGACAGTTATGCAAGTGAACTGAAAATTGCGGCTCTGGCGAGCCTGGGCATCACCCTGCGCGAGGCCGACCGCATCAGTTACACTTTCTTCTACGCCCGCAACGCCATCGACACCTACATGCGCCGCGAGGGCTACGACCAGGAGGACCACCACCTGATCGGCAGCAACGACGTGCTGCACGTCTACAAGCTGATGACCCACCAGATCAACGGCTCGCACGTCTTCGGCCCGCAATGGAAGCTGCGCTGGAGCGGCTCCTATTCGGGAACCTCGTCCGACGAACCCGACCGCCGGCAGGTGATGTTCCGCAGGATGGACGACGGTTCGCTCACGCTGTTCAAGCTCAACCGTCAGGAGACGATGCGCTACTTCGGCGCGCTGGACGAGCGCGAGTGGAACGCCCACGCCGCGGCGGACTTCCGCTTCGGACGCGAGAACCTGCTCACGGCCGGCCTCTCCTGGAAGGACAAGAGCCGCGACTACGCCGCCACGCGCTTCTACTACGACCTGACGGCCCTTACGCCGCAGATCGACGACATCTACGACACGAACGGCTACCTCAACTTCGAGAACGTTGCCAGCGGACAGATCGTCATCGACCGTCAGAACCAGCCCAAGGACCGTTACGACGCCGGCAACCGCATCTTCGCCGGATATGTCTCGGTAGACCTTCACCCCACCGAGGCGCTGCTCATCAACGCCGGCCTGCGCTACGAGCAGTCCCGCCAGTGGGTCGACTACGCCAACGACCAGAGCCTCCGCGAGCGGCGCACGATCGACAAGGGCGACCTCTTTCCGGCGCTGAACATCCGCTACACGCTCCGCGAAGGGCAGCAGCTGCGACTGGCCGTCTCGCGCACGATCACGCGCCCGTCGTTCATCGAGATGGCCCCGTTCCTCTACCAGGAGTCCTACGGATCGCTCCAGCTGCGCGGTAACGAGGCGCTGCTCAACAGCTACAACTACAACCTCGACCTGCGTTACGAACGGCTCAACCGCCGGGGCGACCTCTTCTCCGTAACGGCCTACTGCAAATACCTCGACGAGCCGATCGAACGCGTGCAGATGCTCTCGGGCGGTGCCGCCGTGCACACCTTCCGCAATGCCGACAACGGCATGGCCGCCGGCGTGGAGATCGAGTTCCGCAAGGCGCTCACCGAGGAGCTGCGTCTCGGGGTGAACGGCTCCTGCATGTACACGAACGTCAAGCTGCCCGAAGGGGGTGTCTACACCAACAAGGAGCGGGCCCTGCAGGGAGCCTCGCCCTACCTGGCCAATGCCGACATCACCTGGTCGCCGCGCCTGGGCGGTGAGCGGCAGCTCAACCTGGCACTGCTCTACAACCTCCAGGGTCCACGCATCCATGCCGTGGGTATCTCGGGGCTGGGCGACGTCAAGCAGCTCCCCGTACACACGCTCAACTTCACGGCCGCCTACCGTTTCAGCCGCCGCGCCGAGATCAAGGCACAGCTCACCGACCTGCTGAACCGCGCCATCGTCTTCGAACAGGAGGTGCCGCAAAAGAACCGCACCGTCGAGGTCGAGCGCTACCGCACGGGCATCGGTTTCGAGGTCGGCATGAACCTCAAATTCTGACACACGCACACATTCAATCACTCAATTTTCACACTGCATGAAAACGTATTGGAAACTTCTGGCAGTCCTGACTGCCGCCGGCGCACTCTGCTGCACGGCCTGCAACAACGACGACGAAAACGGAGGCGCACCCTTCCTCGAAGGCGAGATCGCCTCGGGAGCGACCCTCGAAGGCAACATCACGAAAGATGCCTACCTGCTTCAGAACGGAACCTACCAATTGAGCGGCGGCGTACACGTCAAGGCCGGCGCCACGCTCCACATCGCACCGGGTGTGAACATCGTAGCGGTCGATGACGACAAGGTGGACTACATCCTCATCGAGCAGGGTGCCCGAATCGACGCACAGGGCACGGCCTCCTCGCCGATTGTCATGACCAGCGAGAAGAAGTCGGCCGGAGCCTGGGGCGGCCTGCACATCTGCGGCTATGCCCACACCAACGCCGGCACGGGCGTTCTCTCGGAGATCGGCAACGCCCCCTACGGCGGCAGCAACGATGCCGACAACTCGGGTACGCTGCGCTACGTCCGCCTCGAATATACGGGTTACGCCTTCGACGAGGAGCACGAGGCCAACGGAGTCTCGTTCTACGGCGTGGGCAACGGCACGACGGTCGAGTACCTGCAGGCCTACAAGGGTTCGGACGACGGTTTCGAATTCTTCGGCGGCTCGGTCAATATCCGCTACATGGTCGCAACGAGCTGCTCGGACGACTCCTACGACTGGACCGAGGGGTGGAACGGCCGCGGTCAGTTCCTCGTCGCCTGGCAGGATGCCGGCGTGGGTTATGACTGCGACTGCCTGATGGAGTGCGACAACAACGGCAACAACTTTGCCGCCACGCCCGTCGCCCATCCGGTGCTGACGAACCTGACGCTTGTCGGCAACGGCTCCGACTCGCAGGGCGTGCGTCTGCGCGCCGGCACGCAGGTCGAGCTCTCGAATGCCATCGTAACGGGCAAGACGAAGTGCATCACCGTGGAGACCACGGAGACGGAGACGGCTCTGAAGGAGGGTGTCTCGACGCTCGAATACGTCTCGATGAGTTCGGAGCTCAACTCGAAGGAGGGCATCTACACGAACGCCCTGTTCCTTGCGGGCAGCCACAACAGCACCGACTATACGAATACGCTCACGGGCAACTACGTCGGCACGATCGACGGCGGCAAGACGCTCTCCGACAGCTTCTTCACCGCAGCACCCTACCGGGGAGCCGTTCCCGCGGACAACGACTGGACCCGCGGCTGGACGCTCTGACGGCACCCGCACTGACAACCCGATTCAACGGCCTGCACTTCGGATGTGCGGGCCGTTTTTTTCAGGCAACCGCTGCCGCCTGCCGCCAGATCGTTACCACGAAGAAGAGGCCGAGCCCCGCGCACATCGCCGCCAGCAGCAGCCGCATCACGCGCCGGTCGGGCTTCGTGTCGCTGCGGAAATGCAGGTCGATGTACGCCTTGAAGAAGAGATAGATGGCCGGAACCAGCGCCCCGGCGAGCAGCAGATCCTCGGGAATCCCGAAGAAGTAGACCTTCGAGAGGCCGATCAGCGCCCAGTGGCACAGGAAAAGGATGACAAAGAGATTGACGCGCTTCGAGAAGGCGAGCAGCAGGCCGATCGTATAGAGCGCCACCGAACAGGGCATCACCGGCGAGGTCATCAACGGGAAATGCAACCCCCGAAGCAGCGAGAAGAGCGGATAGATGAAGGGCATCAGGCAGAGCAAGAGGGCAAAGCGGTCGTGCCGCCGCGTCCGCTCGAAGGTCGTATAGCCTACCACGTCGTCGTAGATCCACACGGCGGCCATCACGCCCCAGAAGAGGGCCATCACGCCGTTGTAGGAGCGGGCGTCGCACGCCACGAGATAGTAACCCACGGCGATCCAGCCGTTGAGCAGCGCCAGGTAGTATTTCATGACGCGGCGGACACCGGGCGCGGGACGCCGGTAGAGCCGCCAGGTCAGAACGATCCCCGCAAGGACCAGCAGCACCTGCACGGGCCAGCTCATCCGGTTGTAGTCGGCAATCGTCTGCCAGAAGACCGTATTCGTCATTTCCGAAGGTATTTTTTATCGCGCGTGAGCGAATGCGCCCGCTTGTTGAAGAGGAAGATCGGCGCCGCAGCCCCCGCCGCCAGCATGAAGATCACGCTGAAGGTGATGAATCCGTTGCGGACGATCGCCTGCAGGTACTCCGCGCCGAGCGTCGGGTCGTCGAGCGTCTTCATGAACATGATCATCGAGAAGACCGTCCGGTAGGCGTACATGCCCGGGATCATCGGCAGCAGCGCCGGGATGAAGAGTACGGTCATCGGACAGCGGATGCGGCCGCCGAGCAGCAGGCTGCCCACGCCGATCACAACCGAGGCGCACAACGATGCCGACGCGATGTCCATACCCCACTGCATGAGCACGAAACGCAGCGCATGGCCGATGGCCGCCAGCAGGGCGATACTCGGGAAGGCCCGCATCGGAGGATCGGAGATGGCCCCGAAGCCGATGGCGGCCACGGCGGCAAAGAAACCGTCGGAAAGGATCTCAAGCCACATCATAGCAGTCCGGATTTTACGATCATCAGCGTCGCCGACAGTCCGATGGCGATGCAGACGATCAGCATCAGTGCCGACGTGAGGCGTGCGATGCCGTTGAGCACGTGCCCCTCGACGATGTCGATCACGCCGTTGATGAGCGGCACACCCGGAATGAGGTAGAGCACGCTCGTGGCGATGGCGATATCGGAGGTCGTATCGAAGGTCAGCGCCACGGAGGCGTACATCGACGCGACGAAGGAGGAGGCGATGAATACGACGTAGTGGTTGAATCCCCTGTTCTGCATCCCCTGCTTGAGGAAAAAGCCGAGCAGTGTCGCCGTAAAGACGATGCTCATGGCGAACCAGTCGCCGCCGAACAGGCGGCAGAAGGCCGCATTGGCCAGTCCCACAACCACGAGCGTAAAGAGCGGATCGATGCGCGGGCGGGCGATGATCTCCCGGTAGCGGGCCTCGATCTCCTCGAGGGAGAGGCGGCGGTCGTAGGCCTCCCAGCTCAGGGCGCTCAACTCGGCGTTGAGTTCGAAGCTGATCGGGAGGGGCGGAATATCGACCACCTCGCTGTAGACCTCGCCGCTCTCGTCGTCGAAGACCGAGAAGTTCACGACCCGCTGGAAGGCCGAGACGATCACCCGCACCCCGAGCGCCTCACCCAGGCGCTTCGTGTTGCGGACCACGCGCGAGGTGTGGACTCCCGAGCCCATAAGGCGGGTGGCGTATTCGGCGACAAAACGGGCAATTGCCTTCAGTTCGGCCTGCGTCTTCATACTGGAAAGCTGGTTTGGCGGCAAAAATACGAAAAAAATGATATATTCGCAGCATGAAAGAGATCGACCCCGCACTCGTCGCCCACATCGAGACGCAGATTCTGCCCCGCTACCGCCATTTCGACCGCGCCCACTCCACGGATCATGTCCTGCAGGTCATCGAGCGGAGCCTCACGCTTGCCGCACCCTACGGGCTCTCACCGGCGATGGTCTATACGATCGCCGCCTACCACGATACGGGCCTTGCCGAGGGCCGCGAGGAGCACCACCTCGCCGGCGGGCGGATCCTCGCCGCGGACCCCGCCCTGCGCCGCTGGTTCTCCGGGGAGGAGATCGCCACGATGCGCGAAGCCGTCGAGGACCACCGCGCCTCGTCGGACCACGAGCCCCGCTCGATCTACGGACGCATCGTCGCCGAGGCGGACCGCTGCATCGATCCCCCGACGATCATCCGCCGCACGGTGCAGTACGGCCTGGCCCACTACCCCGCGCTCACGCGCGAGGAGCATTACGCCCGCTGCCTCGACCATCTGCGGCACAAGTACGACGAGGGCGGCTACCTGAAGCTCTGGATCCCGGAGTCGGACAACGCCCGGCGTCTGGAGGAGCTGCGGGCCATGATCCGCGACACGGCGACGCTGCGACGGCTCTTCGACACCCTTTTCGACGAGGAGCAGCGACGGGACTAAAGCCCCGCACCCCGTAAAAAAGCCCCGCACGGCAGGTTCGACGCCTTGCCGTGCGGGGTTTCTCCTTTTCTTCGGGCCGGGATCACTCCTTCGGCGCCTCATCCGCGCCGATGCGCGGCGTCGTGCAGGCATCGACCAGATAGACGATCGAAACGTAGGGAATGCCCGAATGGGTCGTAAGGCCGATCTCGCAGGTCCGGCTGTTCGAGTAGCCGATCTGCGTTCGATCGCGGGCCGCAGCTTGCGCAGCGCGTAGGCATTCACCTCGGGATGGGTAAAGCCCCGGTCGCCGGCAAATCCGCAGCACCCCACCTCCTCGGGGATCACCACCTCGCGGGCACAGAGCCGCGCCAGCGCCACGATCGTGTCGGAGAGCCCCATGCGCCGCATCGAGCAAGTGATGTGCAGGGCCACGGGCCCCTCCTGCGGATGGAACTCCAGCCGGTCGCGCAGGAAGGTCCAGATGAACTCCGCGGGTTCGTAGAGCTTCATGCGGCGGATCTTCTCCCGCATGCGGTGCAGGCAGGGGCTCTGGTCGCACAGCACGGGGTAACGTCCCTCGCAGCTTGCCTTCCACAGGGCCTCCTCCAGCTCGGCCGTCTTGCGGTCGGCGATGTCGGCCATGCCCTTGCTCTCCCAGATCGTACCGCAGCAGAGGTGCTCCATCCCCTCGGGGAAGATCACCTCCCAACCCGCCTTGCGGAGCAGGGCGACCATCTTTTCGGCCAGCGGTTCGCCAACGGGCGTCTCACGCGCGAGGCCCATCGTCTGGTTGATGCAGCTCGGGAAGTAGACCACGCGGTCGGGCTCCCGCTTCGGGGTTTCAGCCGCAGCCGGCTTCCTCAACGCCGCCGGAATCCGGTAGGCCCGGGGCATGGCGGGCTGCCAGAGCGGAACTCCCGCACGGTGCAGGCCGCGGGCAAGGCCCGACATGGCCCGCACGCCGAGTACGCGCCGCGCCGTGTCGGCCAGCGTCAGCACCGGCCGCAGCGAGGCCTTGACCCCTTCGAAATGGCGGGCGGCGAACTCCCCGGCGGCATGTCCCGCGCTTCCCGGGCGGAGCGATGCGGCCCGCAGGGCGTGCGTCAGCTCCCCGGTATTGATGCCCAGCGGGCAGGAGAGCGAGCAGAGGCCGTCGCCGGCGCAGGTCTCCTCCCCGGCATAGCGGTACTGGCGGCGCAGCGCCCGCAGCCGCTCGGGATCCTCGCCGCTGCGCTCCAGGCGGGCGATCTCGCGCCGCACGACAATGCGCTGCCGCGAGGAGAGCGTCAGCCCGTACGAGAGGCAGTTCACCTCGCAGAAGCCGCACTCGATGCAGCGGTCGATGAGCGGGTCGGTCAGCGGCAGGGGCTTGAAGTGCGAGAGATGGCACTGCGGGTCGTCGTTGAAGATCACCCCGGGGTTGAGCAGCCCCTCGGGATCGAACAGCCGCTTGAGTTCGCGCATCGCCTCGAAGGCCTCGTCGCCCCACTCGCGCCGCACGAAGGGAGCCATGTTGCGGCCCGTGCCGTGCTCGGCCTTGAGCGAGCCGTCGTACTTGTCCACCACGAGCGCCACGACATCCTCCATGAGTGCGGCATAGCGGCGCGTCTCCTCCTCCGAGGAGAACGACTGGTTGATGATGAAATGGTAGTTTCCCTCGAGGGCATGCCCGTAGATGCAGGCGTCGTCGTAGCCGTGGCGGGCGATGAGCGCCTGCAGGTCGGCCGTCGCCTCCGGAAGATCGTCGATATGGAAGGCGACATCCTCGATCAGACAGGTCGTGCCCGGGCGGCGCATGCTGCCCACCGAGGGGAAGATGCCCGCGCGGATCGCCCAAAACTTCGCATACTCCTCCGCGCGGTCGGTGAAGTGCACCGGCGTGAAGGTGTCGAAGCCGCGCAGCAGCTCCTCGATGCGTGCGATGCGCACCGCGAGCTCTTCGGGCGTGGAGGCCTTCGTCTCGGTCAGCACGGCCGTGAGGCCCGTGCCCGTGGGGTCGTTCACCGCCTCGAGCGACTTGCGGTCGAGCATCTCGGCGCTGAAGACGATCCGCTCGCCGGCCTGCTCCTCAAGGCGCTTCATCGCCACGACGGCCCGGCACGCCTCGCGCATGTCGCGGAAGTAGACCATCGCGCTGGCCTTGCACGGATAGTCGTGCTCCGTGCGCATGACCACCTGCGAGAGGAAGGCCAGCGTGCCCTCCGACCCCACCATCAGGTGGGCGATCATCTCGAACGGATCGTCGAAGCGCAGCAGCGGCAGCAGGTTCAGTCCCGTAACGTTCTTGATCGAATACTTGTAGCGGATACGCTCCGCGAGGGCCTCATTGCCGCGCACGCGGTCGCGCAGCGCCTCAAGGCCCCGCAGCAGTTCGTCGTGTGTTTCCGCAAAGGCCCGGCGGCTCTCCGCCGAAGCCGTGTCGAGCAGCGTGCCGTCGGCCAGCACGATGCGCGCCGAGAGCAGCATGCGGTCGCTGTTGGCGTGCGTGCCGCAGTTCATGCCCGAAGCGTTGTTCATCACGATGCCGCCGACCATGGCGCTGGCCACCGAAGCCGGGTCGGGCGAAAAACGCCGCCCATAGGGCTTCAGGATCGCATTGACCCGGGCCCCGACGATTCCCGGCTCGAGGCGGATGGACGCGCCGCCGTCGAGCACCTCGTAACGCTCCCAGTGTTTGCCCGCGACGATGAGGATCGAGTCGCTGACGGTCTGCCCCGAGAGGCTGGTGCCGGCGGCCCGGAAGGTTACGGGCAGGTGCAGGCTCCCGGCCAGGCGCAGCAGGCGCGAGATCTCCCGCTCATCGACACTGCGGATGACCACCTGCGGGATGAGGCGGTAGAAACCGGCATCGGTGCCCCAGGCCAGGCGGCGCAGGGCGTCGGTATAGATCCGGTCGCGAGGAATGAAGCGGCTCGCGATCCGCACAAACTTGCGATATTGTTCAGTCATATCCCCCTATACTTCGAATCAGGAGAGACCCGAAGGTTTCCCCTGATTCCTGACATTCGAAAAGCCCGCGCGGGAACACCCTGCACCGGCCCTCCGTAACTGTTATTCAACCCCGTGCGGGAAGTACTTCATGTACTGCACGCGCTGGTAGACGTCGCCCTCGGCCGAGCCGTAGTCCATGCGGCCGCGGAAGGCGTCGAGCGTATCGAATCCGTGGCGTGCGGCCCACTCGTCGACAAAGCGGGAGATCGTGCCGATCGCCTCGTAGCCGTGCAGGTGGATCGCCGTGCAGACCTGCACGGCCGCAGCGCCGCACAACAGCGCCTTGACGGCCGCCTCGCCGTCATGCACGCCCGTCGAGACGGCGACATCCAGCTGCGGCAGCGCATGGGCGCAGAGCGCCGTGCTGCGCAGGACGTTGCGCAGCTCCGAAGGCTGGCTGAAGGGATCGCCCGCCACGAAGCTCATCTTCTCGATGTCGATATCGGGCTCGAAGAAGCGGTTGAAGAGCACCACGCCGCGGGCGCCGCGCGCCAGCAGCGCATCGCCGACCGCAAGGACGTTCGTCAGACGCATCGGCAGCTTGACCGAGACGGGGATCGTAACCTCCGCGGCGACCTTGCGCACGATGTCGGCATAGGCCTGTTCGAGCTGCTGCGCCGAGGCATGACGGTCCGTGGGCAGCAGGAAGATGTTGAGCTCCAGTGCGGCGGCTCCGGCCTGCTGCATCGAACGGGCATACTCGACCCACGCATCGCCCGCACCCACGCAGTTGATGCTCGCAATCACGGGCACGCCCGTAGCCGCAGCACCCTGCACCAGCTGCAGGAATTCGTTTTTATAGGCGTCGCCGAGGTAGCGCTCGAGGTACTCGCCGGCATCGCCGTAGCCCTGCATGCGCTCCAGCGAGGCGGCCTCGCGGAGGATCTGCTCCTCGAAGATCGACTTCAGCACCACGGCACCCGCCCCCTGACGCGCGCACTGCTCGACGTGCTGCACGGTGGAGGTATAGGGCGAACTGCTGACAATGACGGGACTCGAAAGTTCGAGTCCGAGGTATTTCGCTTTCATTTTTTTGCTCTGTTTGTCTTTTATCGGTTAAACGAACGGGATCTTCACCACCTCGGCCTTCACGGGTTTCTCGCGGATCACGACGGCGATCTGCGTCCCCGGCCTGGCGTACTCCGTGCGGACATAACCCAGGGCCACGCCCACCTTCAGGCAGGGCGACATCGTACCCGAGGTAACATGCCCGATCTCCTCACCCTCGGGCGAGGCAATCGCATAGCCGTGGCGCGGGATGCCGCGCTCGACCATCCGAAGGCCCACCAGCTTGCGCGCAACGCCCTCGGCCTTCTGACGCTCCATGAGCGGGCGGTCGATGAAATCCTTGCCCTCGGCGAACTTGGTGATCCACCCCAGACCGGCCTCGATGGGCGAGGTCGTGTCGTCGATGTCGTTGCCGTAGAGGCAGAAGCCCTTTTCGAGCCGCAGCGTGTCGCGGGCGCCCAGGCCGATGTTCTTCAGCCCGTACTCGGCGCCGGCCTCCCAGAGGGCCTTCCACAGACGGTCGCCGTCCTCGTTGGCCACATAGATCTCGCAGCCGCCCGCACCGGTGTAGCCCGTGATCGAGAGGATGGCGTCGCAGCCGGCGACCGTCATCTTCCTGAAGGTGTAGTACTCCATCTGCTCGACGGGCTTGGCGCACATCTTCTGCACGACCTTCATCGCCAGGGGGCCCTGCACGGCCAGCTGGCAGATCTCGTCCGAGGCGTTGTAGAGCTCACGGCCCTTGCCGGCCTCCATGCCGAAGGCGCGTCCCTGCTCGCAGATATGCGCCCAGTCCTTGTCGATGTTGGCGGCATTCACGCAGAGCATGTAGGTCTGGGCGTCGATGCGGTAGACGAGGATGTCGTCGACAATGCCGCCGCGGCCGTTCGGCATGCAGGAGTACTGCACCTTGCCGTCGTAGAGCTTCGCAACGTCGTTCGTGGTGATGTGCTGCAGCAGCGCCTCGGCCTTCGGACCCTTGACCCAGATCTCGCCCATATGGCTCACGTCGAAGACGCCGGCGCCCTGACGCACGGTCATGTGCTCGTCGTTGATGCCCGTGAACTCGATCGGCATGTTGTATCCCGCGAATTCGGCCATTTTGGCCCCCGCGGCGATGTGGTACTTGGTAAATACGGTAGTTTTCATCGGTTGTATGTGGTATGTTTTCGTTCGTTACTCGCGGCGCTTCACGCCCAGGCGCGGACAGCGCTTGAACTCCTTCTCACGGTCGAAGAGGTAGCGGTAGGTGGTGTGCATCTTGTGCTTCGTGGCGCAGACGTAGGTCTCGATCATGCGGTTCATCACCGGGTTGAAGTCGCCGATCCACGCCAGCTCCATCGACTTGTACTCGTTCTTGGTCATCTCCAGGAACTCGTAGTACTTGACCATGATGGCCGACTCGACGCCCTTGCCGTGGAACTCCGGCGTGATGCCGAAGATGATGCCGAAAATGCGGTCGCACGACTTGCGCACCTTCAGGTCCCACATCAGCCG
>ERZ824575.3074-NODE-3074-length-12137-cov-2.994537_pt1 | contig 12137 bp, 9 predicted proteins | sample MGYA00519470_ERZ824575 | MGnify/ENA primary metagenome ERZ824575 (study PRJEB31778, sample SAMEA3449170) | human gut metagenome | biome: human gut; feature: human-associated habitat; material: faeces | place: United Kingdom | collected 2010/2012 ...
CTGCATATCCTTCCGCAGGCGCAGGTCCAGCGCGCCCAGGGGCTCGTCCAGCAGCAGGACCTTGGGCCGGTTCACCAGCGCCCGCGCGATGGCCACCCGCTGCTGCTGGCCGCCGGACAGCTGGGTGATCTTCCGGTGCTCGAAGCCCTTCAGACTCACCACGCCCAGCATTTCCGTCACGCGCTCCTCAATTTCCTCGGCAGGCACCTTGGCGATCCGCAAGCCAAAGGCGATATTCTCAAACACGTCCAGATGCGGGAACAGCGCGTATTTCTGGAACACCGTGTTGATCTGCCGCTTATGCGGCGGGACATCATTAATCCTCACACCGTCAAAGGTGACGTCTCCCGACGTGGGTGTCGTGAAACCGCCAATAATCCTCAGCGTTGTGGTCTTGCCACAGCCGCTGGGGCCCAGAAGTGTGAGGAATTCAGAATCGTTGATATACAGATTGATGTGATCGAGAACCAGCTCGTCGTCAAACGCCATGCAGAGGTCCCGCAGGCGAATCAACTCTTTGGACATTTATCCTCCCCCGTTCGTAAAATATTTTTGACTTACCTCTTTTCTCTGTTCAAAGGGAGGCCTTGCGGATAGGCCTGATATCTCTCGTTGAAATTTGGCAGATACAATATATAAAAAATAAAGACAAATGTCAATCATTATTTTTGCGAATATCAAAAAGGGCAGGAAAAAGCAAAAATCCCCTGTCCCGGTCTGTACCGGGACAGGGGAAAACACGTTATGTTACTTGGTGCCGAAGATGCGGTCGCCGGCATCGCCCAGGCCGGGAACGATGTAGCCGTGCTCGTTCAGGTGATCGTCCACCGCACCCACATAGATGTCCACATCGGGATGAACCTTCTGCAGGTGCTCAATGCCTTCAGGGGCAGCTACCAGCACCATGAGCTTGATGTTGTGGCAGCCGCGCTTCTTCATTTCGGCGATCGCTGCGTCGGCAGAGCCGCCGGTGGCGAGCATGGGGTCGACAATCATGATATCGCGCTCGGCGATGTCCTTCGGCATCTTGCAGAAGTAGACGTGCGGCTCAAGCGTTTCCTCGTCGCGGAACATACCGATGTGGCCGACACGGGCAGACGGAACCATGCGCAGAACGCCGTCGACCAGTCCAAGACCGGCGCGCAGAATGGGCACGACTGCAATTTTCTTACCGGCCAGCGTCGGCTCCTCCGCCGTGCAGATCGGCGTTTCGACCGCCTTGGTGGTGAGCGGCAGATCACGGGTGGCCTCATAGGTGATGAGCATACCGATCTCGCTGACCAGCTCCCGGAAATCCTTGACGCTGGTGTTTTTATCGCGCATGATCGTCAGCTTGTGCGCGACGAGCGGATGATCCATGACGTGTACGTGTTCTCCAAATGCTTTCGTGCTCATGATGTTGCTCCTTTGTCTTTTCTATTCAATTATTTTTTCAAATAAAAGTCCTTGTCATGCTGCCGCGTGCGCTCTGCCTGCGCCTGACGCAGATAATTGGGCGTCAGCGCGGCGGCGTCTGCCGGTTCGCCCGCGGCGATCTTTTCCATTGCGGTCAGCGCCACGCCGGAGGCCCTTTGCTGGCGCAGATGCTCAGGAAGCAGCCGCAGCGGCAGATTCTCCTCCTTCAATGTGTCAAAAACGAGCTTCGCGCCGTCGCCGGCGAGATACACAGGGCCGGGAATATTTTTCAGCTCCTGCGACAGCTCTGAAATTGCGATTGCGCGGTCCTCCGTGCGGCGCAGGAGCGCTCCATCGGTCCAATTGAACAGCGCGTTATAGATTTGCCCCTTCCGCGCGTCCATGCAGGCGCAGTAAACGCCGTCGGCGCAGGCTGCGCCGCGCACCATGGCCTCCAGCGTCGAAACGCCGTAGAGCGGGAGCTGACGGCCCCACGCGAAGCCCTTGGCACAGGCCATGCCGATGCGCACGCCCGTAAAGCTGCCTGGCCCGGCGGCGACGGCGACAGCGTCGATATCCTGTGGGGTCAGATCACAGCCGGAGAGCATATTTTTTGCCAGCTCCATCAGCGTTCTGCTGTGGGTCTGGCCGGAATTCTGCATATATTCCGCAAGCAGGCAGCCGTCGGACAGCAGCGCCGTACCGGCTGCCTTCGCAGAGGATTCAAATGCCAGCAGCTTCAAATCGGCTCCCTCCTTCGATGGTGATGCGGCGGGTATCGGGTTCAAGCGGGTCTTTCTCGATGGTGATATGAATTGCGTCCCGCAGTGCGTCTTCCACGTTTTCGCTCCACTCGACGGCACACACGCCGCCGCGTGCAAGATAATCCTCCCAGCCGATGTCGAACAGCTCATCCGAGGAGCCGAGGCGGTACATATCGAAATGGAACAGCGGGATGCGGCCCGTCAGGTATTCATTGACAATGGTATAGGTCGGGCTGGTCACGAGATCTGTGACACCGAGGCCCTGCGCAATGCCGCGCGTGAGGGCCGTCTTTCCTGCTCCCAGATCGCCGAAATAGGCGATCACATCGCCCGGCAGGAGGCGCTTTGCCAGTCTTTGTCCAAGCGCCTGCGTTTCGTCCGCGCTGTGCGTGGTGATCTGCATACCAAAGCCCCCTACCTGCCCCATTTTATATCTGCCGCATTATAACACAGAAATCAAGTAAAATCAATTCAAAATCATACCAAAACCACGGCAATTTGAAAATCGTGGTTTACTTATTCGTCCTTTTTTGATACAATGTAAAATTGAATTAGGATTCCTTTTTTCAAGCTTTATTTTCGCATTCAAAGGAGGCGGCTTTATGCACGGGATATGGAAAGCGATCGGCAGCTTTGTCCGGCGCGCAGATATGATCCTTCTGAGCCTTTGTATTGCCGCCAGCGTCTTCGGCATTGTGGTCATTTCCAGCGCAACAAACGTCAAGGGCAGCGCGCAGTATGTCCGCACGCAGATCCTTGCGCTGGTTCTTGGTATTATTTTATATGTCTTTTTCACGCTGGTCGACGTCGATATCATTGCCGAGCGGCGCGAGCTGCTGCTGATCTTCTCGGCGATTTTTATTCTGCTTCTGTTCCCCTTCGGCGATACCCGAAGCGGTAACCGCTCCTGGCTGGCGTTCAGCTTTCTGCCGTTTTCCATCCAGCCTGCGGAGATCTGCAAAATTCCGTTTATCATGATCCTGGCCAAGACCATGAGCATCCGGCAGAACAAGATCTCGCATATCTCAACGGTCCTGCGGCTCGCAGTCATCACGGTCTTCATGTTTGGCCTGATCGTCGTAGCGTCGGAGGATCTGGGTGTTGCGCTGCAGTATCTGTTTATTTTCGTCATTATGGCGTTTGTCGGCGGCGTGAGCCTTTTGTGGTTCCTCGGTGCGTTTGCGGTGCTGCTTGTAGCTTCTCCATTTTTGTGGCAGTTTCTCAGCTACGACCGGCGCAGCCGTATCTGGGTGCTGTTTGACCCGCGCATCGACCCGGCGGCGCAGGATCAGCGCTACCAGATGAACCGCAGCCTGCGCGCGCTTCAGAACGGCGGGGTCACCGGGCAGGGACTGTACCACGGGACGATGGTGCAGAGCGGCACGATCCCCGCGCAGCATACCGACCTGATCTTCTCCTCTATTGGCGAGGAGCTCGGTATGCTCGGCTGCATGGCAGTTCTCATTCTGCTGACGGCCATCATCATCCGTATCATCTATGTCGGCATCAAATCCGGCAACTATATGAACCGGCTCATCTGCGTCGGTATCGCCGGTATGCTGACGGCGCAGGTGTTCATCAACATCGGCGTGTGCATCGGCCTTGTGCCGGTCATCGGCCTGACGCTGCCGTTCTTTTCCTACGGCGGCAGTTCGCTCGTCACAATGTTTTTCGCCATGGGCATTGTATCCGGCATCAATATGCGCCCAGCGCCGGACAGCAGCGCACGGTATATCCGGCCTCCGCTTTCAGCATAAGCGGCACCAGACAATTCTCTTTGAAAGGAGTTATCAACATGAAGGTTATTTTAACACAGGATGTAAGAGGTCAGGGCAAGCGCGGCCAGATGATCGAGGTATCTGACGGCTATGCGCGCAACTTCCTGCTGCCGCGCAAGCTTGCGCAGGAAGCGACCGCAGACAACATCAACACCATGCGCATGAACGACAAGGCCACGCAGGAGCGGCAGGCCAAGGAGCGCGCGGAAGCGCTCGAGCTGCGCAACCGCATGAAGGATATGACCGTCGTCGTCACCGCCAAGGGCGGCGGAGCGGGCCGTCTGTTCGGCTCGGTCACGAACACGGAGGTTTCCGAGGCGCTTGCAAAGCAGGCTGGCGTCCAGCTGGACAAGCGGAAGATTGTTCTGGACGAGCCGATCAAGTCGGTCGGCGTTTACACCGTCAAGTGCAAGCTCGGCTATGAGATCAACGCAGAACTCAAAATCGAGGTCAAGGAAGCCTAAGTGCGCCTGACCATCATTTCCCGGAAGGATGTGAACATCTATGGACGAGGAGCTGCTTCAGCGGCAGGCCCCGCAGGCACTGGAGGCGGAGCAGTCCGTGCTCGGCTCGATGCTGATCGACGAGCGCTGCGTGCCGGACGTGGTCGGTATGCTGCAGCCGGACGATTTTTATCTCCGGCAGAACCGTGAGATCTACGAGACGATCTATACGATGTTCAACTTCTCGGAAAAGATCGACCCCGTTACCGTACTCAATAAAATGAAAGAGCGCGGCGTGTATGACGAGCAGCGCAGCTATGATTACATCGCGCAGCTTTTGAAGATCACGCCGACCGCCGCCAATGTCAAGCAGTATTGCACGATCGTGCATGACAAGTCGCTCCTGCGTGCGCTGGCGACTGCGTCGTCGGAGATCACGGAAATGGTCTACGACGGCGTCGGCACGGCGCAGGAAATGCTCGAGGTTTCGGAGAAAAAGATCTATTCGCTCCGGCGCGGCAACACCGGAGACAGCCTGCAGCACATCGGCAAGGTCATGATCAACGTCTACGACCGGTTGGAAGAGCTGGCGGCCTCAGGCAGCGAGATCCCCGGTCTGTCTACCGGACTTCACGATCTTGACCGCAAGATCAACGGCCTGAACAAGACTGACCTGATCCTGATCGCAGCCCGTCCCGGTATGGGCAAGACGGCTATCGCGCTCAATATCTGCCTGAACGTGGCGAAGACCTATGAAAAGACTGTCGCGTTCTTTTCGCTCGAAATGTCGCGCGAACAGCTGGTCATGCGTCTTCTTTCCACGGAAAGCTTTGTTGAAAACCAGAAGCTTACGACCGGTCATCTGGATGAGGAAGACTGGGGAAAGCTCTCTATCGCCTCGTCCGCGCTCAGCCAGACGGATATCCGCGTGGACGATAACCCGGCTATCACGGTCGCGGAGATCAATGCAAAATGCCGCCGGCTCGACAATCTGGGGCTGGTGCTGATCGACTATCTGCAGTTGATGACCGCCGCCGCGCCCGGCAAATCCGGCGACAACCGCGTAACGGTCGTCAGTGACATCTCCCGTGCGCTCAAGATCATGGCAAAGGAGCTGAATGTGCCGGTCATCTGTCTCAGCCAGCTGTCCCGTGCCAACGAATCGCGTACCGACAAGCGGCCGATGCTGTCCGATCTTCGCGAATCCGGCGCTATCGAACAGGACGCAGACTCCGTCATGTTCCTCTACCGCGACGAGTATTATAACCCCAACACGCAGGACAAGAACATTGCCGAGTGCATTGTTGCGAAAAACCGTCACGGCGAGACCGGAACGGTCAAGCTGCAATGGCGGCCGCAGTTCTTTACGTTCTCCGATCTGGAATGGAAGCATGACGGATAAAATTCTTTCGTGGATGCGCGGGCAGTGTATGACGCAGCCGGGCGATACCGTGATCTGTGCCGTTTCCGGCGGCGCGGATTCCGTCTGTATGCTGCATGTTTTGTTGTCCTTACGGAATACGCTTGACATTACGGTTGAAGCGGCGCATTTCAATCATCAGCTGCGCGGCGAAGAATCAGACCGCGACGAGGCGTTTGTCCGTACGCTCTGCGCCGAACTGGGCGTCGTGCTCCATGTTGATAACGGTGATGTACGCGCCCGCGCGGCAAAGACGCACGAATCCGTTGAGGAAGCGGCGCGTGCGCTTCGCTACGCGTTCTTCTCTTCCCTGCACGGCCTCATCGCAACGGCGCACACGCAGGACGACAATCTGGAAACGGTGCTCCTGAATCTCACGCGCGGCACCGGTCTTGCCGGACTCTGCGGCATTCCGCCGAGGCGTGAGCGGTTCATCCGGCCCATGCTTGCCGTCTCCCGTGCGGAGATCGAGGCGTATCTCGCGCAAAACGGACTTTCCCATGTGACTGACAGCACCAATTTTCTTCCGGACGCACGGCGCAACCGCCTGCGGCAGTCTGTCATCCCGCTTCTCAAAGCGGAGAATCCATCCCTCTGCGAAACGGCGTTTCGTATGTGCCGGCTTCTGGAGGCGGACGAGGCGCAGCTTTCTGCGCAGGCAGAGGCGGCGCTGCGGCAGGCCCGGCTTTCGGATGGGATCCGGTGCAGCGCCCTTACCGCGTATCCGTCTGCCGTCCGCACGCGCGCTGTCAAACTGCTGCTCGGCGAGATCCACGCGCCGAAGCTTTCGGAGCGGCACATCAGTGCCGTCGACCGGCTGCTGTTTTCCGAATGCCCCTCTGCCCGCGCATCTCTGCCGGGCGGATTTTCGGCGCAGCGGGAATACGACCGGCTGCTTCTCACAGCCGGCTCCCCTGCCGCATTCGAGCCGGTCACGCTTCTGGCCGGGGAATCCGCCGTTCTTCAGCCGCTTGGCCTCCGTGTTTGCTGCGAATGGCAAGAAAATTTTTCAGAAATTCAAAATACACTCTCCACTTTTGCCGTAAAGTGTGATACGATAGGCTCAACTACACAGATCCTGTTCCGTCCGCGCCGGGCGCACGACGAGATGCGTGTCTCCGGCGGCCGGAAAACGCTGAAAAAGCTCATGATCGACCGCAAGATTCCTCTGGACAGGCGCGGCCTGCTCCCTGTGGCAGCGGATGCGCATGGAATTCTCGGCGTCTACGGGATCGGCGTCAATCTTGATCGTGCAGCCGCCCCCGGCGACCGCGCGGTCATCATCAGAATAGAAGAATTAGAGAAAGAGGATTCGCTGTATGATTAACAAATCTGATATGCTTCAGGACATTGAACGCGTTCTTGTTTCCGAGGAGGAGATCCACGCGCGGATCAAGGAGGTCGGTGCGCAGATCGCGGAGGATTACCGCGGCAAGTGCCCGATCCTTGTCGGCGTGCTCAAGGGCGTCGTCCCGTTCTTTGCGGAAATGGCCAATGCCATCAGCATTCCTGTGCAGGAGGACTTCATGTGCATCACCTCCTTTGAGGGCGGTACGGAATCCACCGGCAAGCTGACGTTCCGCAAGGATATCGATCACGATATCGAAGGGCGTCATGTTCTGATCCTTGAGGATATCATCGACTCCGGCAGCACGCTCAAAATGATCTGCGAAATGTTCCGTGAGCGCAAGCCCGCGTCCATCAGGATCTGCACGCTGCTCGACAAGCCCACGGGCCGCAAGGTCGATCTGAAGCCGGATTACACCTGCTTCACCGTTCCGCCCGCGTTTGTCGTCGGCTTCGGTCTGGATTACGAGGATTATTACCGGAACCTTCCGTTCGTCGGCGTTCTGAAGCCCTCCGTCTATCAGGATCAGTAAGCTGATCTTTCTATCTATTCTTTCAAAAGGAGATACTTCGTGAATCAACAGCCCAAAACCGTACAGACGATCATTCTGATCGCGATTCTGGCGCTGGTGCTTGTGGTGATCTCTTCGTCCCTGCTCACGCAGAACAGCAGCAGGCTTGCCTATTCCGACGTGCTCGACCTGTTCGAAAATGAACGGGTCGAGTCGTTCGTTTTACAGGGCGACACGCTGACCATGACGCTGTATGCCAGCGATACGGCGCAGGCAGGCACGGCAGCCGCCAGGATCGGCGACATTGAGACATTCCACAAGGACCTCGACGAGACCATTGCCGCGCAGAGCGCGTCCGGCATTCTCAAGTCCTACAACTATCTTCCCGCCGTCAACTCCATCTGGCGGTCTGTCCTGCCTTATCTCGTCGTCGGCGTCGCGTTGCTGTTCGTCTGGTTCATCCTGATGAACCGCTCCGGCGGCAGCCCGAACGCCATGTCGCAGTTTACGCGCGCAAACGCCCGCTTCGGCGTCCCGAACGGCGAAGCCGTTACCTTTAAGGACGTTGCAGGCGCGGATGAGGAGAAGGAAGAGCTTTCCGAAATCGTAGAATTCCTGCGCGACCCGGATAAATTCAGACAGCTTGGCGCGAAGATCCCCAAGGGCGTTCTGCTGGTCGGCCCTCCGGGCACCGGCAAGACGCTGCTGGCAAGAGCTGTCGCCGGTGAGGCAAACGTCGCGTTTTTGTCCATTTCCGGCTCCGATTTTGTCGAGCTTTATGTCGGCGTCGGTGCAAGCCGTGTGCGTGACCTGTTCGATCAGGCCAAGCGTGTTGCGCCCGCTATTGTATTCATTGACGAGATCGACGCGGTGGGCCGTCAGCGCGGCAGCGGTCTGGGCGGCGGGCACGATGAGCGGGAGCAGACGCTGAACCAGCTTCTGGTGGAGATGGACGGCTTTGCCGTCAACGAGGGCGTGGTGGTGCTGGCCGCCACCAACCGCGTGGACATCCTCGACCCGGCGCTGCTGCGGCCGGGACGGTTTGACCGGCAGGTGTATGTGGGACTGCCCGACATCAAGGGCCGGGAGGACATCCTGAGGATCCACGCACGGGGTAAGCCGCTGGCGGAGGACGTCGATCTGGGCCGCGTGGCCCGCAGCACGGCGGGCTTTACCGGCGCCGATCTGGAGAATCTGCTGAACGAGGCGGCGCTGCTGGCCGGACGGCGGGATCAAAGGTTCATCACCGAGGACGTGATCCACGAGGCGGTCATCAAGGTCATCGCAGGCCCGGAAAAGCGCAGCCGCGTCATTCCGGAGATCGAGCGAAGGCTGACGGCCTACCACGAGGCGGGCCACGCCGTGGTCATCCACGCCCTGCCCGACCACGATCCGGTGCACCAGATCACTATTGTGCCGCGGGGACAGGCGGGGGGCATGACCATCTTCCTGCCGGAGGAGGATCGCTCCTACCGCTCCAAGGCGTATATGACGCAGCAGATCGTGTCGCTGCTGGGCGGCCGGGCCGCCGAGGAGATGACGCTGGGCGACATCTCCACCGGCGCCTCCAGCGACATCCAGCGGGCTACCGCCATCGCACGGAAGATGGTGGGCACCTACGGCATGTCGGAGAAGCTGGGGAACGTGGCCTTCGACGCCGGTACCGACGAGGTGTTCATCGGCAAGTCCATGGGCCACACCCGGCCCTACTCAGAGAAAACGGCGGCGGAGATGGACGAGGAGATCCGGGCCATCATCGACAGCGCCTACGAGCGGTGCAGGACGATCCTGACGGCGTACCGGCCCCAGCTGGTGGCCGTGGCGGAGTATCTGCTGGCGCACGAAACCATGGACGCGGAAACGTTTGAGAGCTACTTTACCGGAGACGGTGCGGCCAAGGATGCGAATACGTGAGAAAAACAGGCCCCGCGGCAGCGCCGCGGGGCCGCACAGGTCATTGAAAAAGCCGCAGGCTTTTTCAATGACCTGTGCAATGCCGTTATTTCCGTGCCGCACGGCGGCACAAAAATATGCGCTGCGCGCAACGCACGCCTTGCACAGCAAGGCTTAGCGCGGCATTCGATCTGATTCGAGGCGGGCTTTGCCCCCTCGAGCTCCCCCTGCGCAGCGGGCAGCTTCTGCGAAAACAGGGGTCATCGGCGAGCGAAAACAGGCCCCGCGGCAGCGCCGCGGGGCCTGTTTTGTGTATTTGGTGGGGAAGAAGCTGTAGGAAAGGCGAAAAGCAGCGGCTGCACTTGGGCAAAATGACGAAAGGCGTGTCTACGGGAGAAAGACATATGTCGGGAATGTGGGTGGGGAACGGCGGGGTGTGTGCGTGACGGGGGGACAAAACAAGCGGAAAAGCGGCGGAAAGTCGGTGCTGTGCGGGAAATGCGGCACGATTTTTCGGAGTAACTCACTATTGTAATTGCAGGGATGTTCCGATAGAATGTGAACATTCTATGGAGCGCCTGTTTGGGAGGGCGTTCCGGAGAAAGCTTAGGAGGAAAATAAAATGAAGAAGTTTTTTGCGATGCTTCTGGCGCTGGTCATGGCGCTGAGCCTGGTCGCCTGCGGTGAGCAGGGCGGTCAGCAGGGCGGCGATGACAGCGACCAGCCTGCCGGTAACGATGCCCCCGTGGCTTATGTGCTGGCGGAGAAAGGCGATACATATTCTCTGGGTCTGGCCAGCAACTTCCAGACCGCTTTCGAGAAGCTGGGCGGTACGGTGGTGATGGAGACCTTCCCCACCAATACCACCAACTTCTCCGACTACCTGCAGAAGGCCATCGACAAGGGCGCTGACGTGATCTTCGCCCCCAACTCCATCACCGTGGCCTCCAGCCTGCTGCCTCAGGCCAACGATCTGGGCGTGGAGTGCCCCATCATGGCCGGCGACACCTGGGAGTCCTCCGTCATTCTGGACGGTATGGCCAACACCGGACTGGACGTATACTGCTCCACCTTCTTTGATGAGAGCGACTCCAGCTCCACCGCTGCCGCCGACTTCGTCAACGGCTTCAAGGCGTGGCTGAACGCCAACCCCGACGCCCTCAACGATAACGGCGGCAACGACATCGTGGCAGCCGTCTCCGCGCTGGGCTACGACGCCTACAACGTGGCTGTGGCCGCTATTCGTGCCGCTGCCGAGGCCAAGGGCGCTGACATGACCTCCGTGGACGTGGCCGCCGCCCTGTGGACGCTGACCTACGAGAATGCCGTCACCGGCCAGATCCAGTTCAACGCCACCGGCGACGCCATCAAGAACTGCGCCTACATCAAGAAGGCCGCTGCCGACGGCTCCAAGTTCGAGTTCGTCAAGACCCAGGAGGTCGAGAACAGCGACGTGCAGGCCACCGGCTTTGACTACGGCGATGCCACCGGCGTGAAGCTGGACACCGCCAACCACAAGATCGTCATCGGCGTGTATGAGCCTCTGACCGGCAACAACGGCGGCGGCGGCAAGCAGGAGGTGCTGGGCATGAAGTATGCCAACTCCCTGGACAACAAGATCGAGATCGCCGGTGAGGAGTACACCGTGGAGCTGTACGTCTCCGATAACGGCTCTCTGGAGGAGAACGCCGTGTCCGCAGCTTCCGCCATCGTGTCCTCCGGCGCCCTGATCTCTCTGGGCTCCTACGGCTCCGGCGTGTCCATCGCCGCCGGCTCCACGTTCGAGCAGGCAAAGATCCCCGCCGTCGGCGGCTCCTGCACGAACCCGCAGGTAACGCTCGGCAACGATTACTACTTCCGTGTCTGCTTCCTTGACCCGTTCCAGGGCTCGGTCATGGCAAACTTTGCAAAGGATGAATTCAGTGCTGCCAACGCCTACGTGCTGAGCATGCTGGGCGAGGACTACGGCTCCGGTCTGGCCACCTACTTCGTCAACGCTTTTGAGGATCTGGGCGGCACTGTTACCAGCGAGCAGTTCCCCGAGGGCACCTCGGACTTCTCCGCCTACATCCAGAACGCCATCAACGCCGGTGCAGATGTGATCTTTGCTCCCTGCGCCACCACCTACGCCGCCCAGATCATCACACAGGCTGCTTCTGCAGGCTTTGACAAACCCATTACCGCAGGCGACACATGGGAGTCCAGCGTTATTCTGGATGCCCAGAAGGGCACCAGCGTGCAGGTGTATTGCTCCACCTTCTTTGATGAGAACGATGATTCCGGCGCAGCCAAGGAGTTCGTGACCGGCTTTAAGGAGTGGCTGAACGCCGACAGCCAGAAGCTGACCAACAACGGCGGCAATGACATCGTGGCAGCTGTTTCTGCACTGGGCTACGACGGCTACATGGTGGCTCTGGAAGCCATCAAGGCAGCAGGCAGCACCGACGGCACCGCCATCCGCGATGCTCTGTACGGCGTAAACTACGACGGCGTGACCGGCAACATCACCTTTGACCAGACCACCGGTGATGCCAACAAGGATATGGCTTACATCAAGAAAGCTGCCGACGGCGCATTTGAGTTCG
>ERZ824575.3075-NODE-3075-length-12133-cov-2.593310_pt1 | contig 12133 bp, 8 predicted proteins | sample MGYA00519470_ERZ824575 | MGnify/ENA primary metagenome ERZ824575 (study PRJEB31778, sample SAMEA3449170) | human gut metagenome | biome: human gut; feature: human-associated habitat; material: faeces | place: United Kingdom | collected 2010/2012 ...
AGCGCCAGCGCCGCGCCGAGCAGATAGCTCTGCACCTCCGCATGGCTGCGCTTGCCGAGCGTTTTGAGGATGCGGCCGGAGAACGCCGCGCGGCCAAGGCCATTCTGCGCGCACGCCCGCGCGCCCTCCATCGCCATTTTTGCGTTATACGCCTCCGGGGAGACGAACGCGCCGCCGACCGCGTCGGCCAAAATGGTGTGATGGGTCATCGCGTCGAGCAGCTCGCCGGAGATCGAGGTCATGCAGCCGAGGATCTTCCCCTCCGCGCTCATGGCGACGAATTTATTGTGAGAGCCCGGCAGAATGAACATGGCGCTTGTTTCCGGCTCAAGGAGTTCGAACAGGCCGACGGCCTCCGTCTCCTCGCCGCGCATCATATCCATCATGCCGAAATTATCCAGATCGACCGGCCCGGCGAAGTTGCGCACGCCGGGGATGAAGTGAATCGGGAACGGCGCGATCTCCGGGAAGCGCTGCGCGCGCATCGCGTCGCGCAAATCGGCGGCCGAGGCGGGCGCGGGCACGTGCGGAATTTCGAGCAGCCCCATGTCGCTGGTAATCATGCCATAGGCGACGCAGCGCTTCACATCGCCCGCGTCCAGCCCGTTCCGGGCGAGAAGCTGGTCGATGCACTCGGCGAGCGCCGCCTTCAGGCGCCCGTTGTTCCCGTCCACCGCGGTGTGGCGAACGCCGCCGTCCCGCGCGATGGCGTCCAGCGGCTTGCGCTCGTCGCTGAGCAGCGTCACGCGCAGGTTGGTCGTTCCCCCGTCAATGATTAAGAACATTTTGCAGCCTCCCATTGGGCAATCGCGTCGGTAAACGCCTTCGCGCGCGCCTGAATCGCGGCGAAATCGCCGGTCTTCACCGCGTCGGGAAAATGCTGGGGATATGAATTGCTGTTCCGCAGTCCGGCGAATACGTTCCGGGCGGACTTTTCCTGCGACAGTTTCGCCAGTTCTCAGGTGATCGTAGATGGTCTTCCGATGATTCTGTCTGATATTTCAGCGGGATGCAAGGCGATGATCAATATGTCCACGGATATGCTGCGTGACCGGATATCTCTGGCTCTGCCCAAAGAGCGCTGCGTCATAGAAATTCTGGAAAATGTGGAAGCGGTTCCGGATATTCTGCGGGAACTGGCCTCTCTCAGAGCGCGCGGCTACATTCTGGCTCTTGATGACTATGCCGGGCAGCCGCATCTCAGACAGTTTCTCGATATGGTGGATATTGTCAAGGTGGATTTCCGGGCTGTGACCGATGCGGCGGAGCGTATGGAACTTTGCGCCGCGCTGAAGCTGCTCCGGGGGCAGCCGCGGGTGCTCGCGGAAAAAGTGGAAACCCGTGAAGAATATGAAGTGGCCAAAAAATATGGCTGCAGCCTGTTTCAGGGATATTTTTTTCAGAAGCCGGAACTGGTGGGGGATCGCAAGGTTCCGCTGCATGCGGAAAGCAGACTGCGTCTTCTTCATGCCCTGGCCACGCGCGAGCTCGAGCCGAAAGAGCTCGAGCAACTGATTTCCCGTGATACAGCGCTGTCTTACCGCCTGCTCAAGTTTATCAACTCCGCCGCATGGCCGCCTCATGTTCCAATCCGGACGGTTGCGCACGCCATTGCCTATATGGGGACTTCTCCGCTGAGAAAGTGGCTTATGGCCACCATCATTGCTGACAACCGCAGCAGCGATCTCAAGCTTGAACTGGCCCTGCTGGGCACGACGCGCGGGTATTTCTTCAAATGGCTTGCTTCCGAAGTTCACGGACCGGACGAGGACGATGCCTTCATGCTCGGTCTTTTCTCCACGCTGGAAGCTCTGTATGACGTTCCGTTTGAAAAGCTGCTGGAACGTATTCCGCTTCCTCCGGACATCATGAATGCCCTGTGCTTCAGAGAAGGCCCCCTGAGTTCATGGCTCGGGCTGGCGGAAGCTCTGGAACGCGGGGATCTGCGGCAGGCTTCCGGACTGCTCGCGCGAATAGGCTGCAGCCGTCTGGAGACAGTGTCCGCCAAATATCAGGAAGCTCATGAATTTGCGCAGTATTAGCGCATTTCCTCATCGATATGCTCTATGGAGTCGGGCAGCAGGGCGGGATTCTTCCCTGCGCTCCTCATCCGTAACGCGCTCCGTGCCCGCGGTTACGGGCAGGGGCGCGTTACGTTCCCCTCCGGTATTGCCCAGTTCATTTGCGGTGTGAGGCTCCGGCTTCAGGCGTGAAAGCTGCGGGGCGGAACATGATGACATGCAGGTACACCCGGCAGCATGCTCTGCGGGGCGAAAATCCATGAGCAGGCACGGTACGGGAGGTTTTGAACGCATACATGAAAAAGGCGCAGCCCTGCGGGCTGCGCCTTTACGTCATCCGTCATGCCGGAAAACCGGCGTCGGCATTATTCGCCTTCTTCGGTGGCGGACTGCTTGCCCGCACCCTTGAGGCCGTACATGGTGGTGGAACCGGAAGACCAGTACACCATCTTGTCGTCTTCAACCAGGGCGGTGAGCACTGCCTTGACCTTGCGGGGGCTGGCGCCGGGGAAGAGTTCCAGGAAGTTGTTGAAGTAGAACTTCGTCTTGGAACCGGACTTGGAGTTCAGGAAGTTCAGAACGGTTTCCTTGTCCTCTTCGGTCACGCCGCTGCTGGAAGCCGCTTCATGAGCTTCGGCGCCCTGATAGGCAACCTTGGCCGCTTCGGAGAACTTGAACTGCGTGGACTGGCGCCAGGTATAGTAGGCGGGGTCGCGGAAGTCGTCGATGATGTGGTGCGTGAACTCAAGGTCGGTCAGTTCAAAGAACTTTTCCCAGCCGATGCGTTCCGCCCATTCGCCGAGACGTTCATACTTGTTCGCGTTCCTGGCGTAGACGTCGATGATGTGCTTGATGGTGCTGGTGAGTGTGGGCCAGCGGGGCGGTTCGTTGGGGATGTAGGCCACAACGACTTTCGCCAGCTTGGGCATGCTGATGCGGTTGGACACCTTGCCGCCCACCATCAGCACCACGCCGTCACCGCCCTGACCGTCGGAAATGGGCAGGGCCGGGCACATGGTATAGCAGTTGCCGCAGTACATGCAGCGTTCGCTCTTGATGGCCACGGTGTTGATTTTCTTGCCTTCGTATTCTTCCTTGGTCGGACGCACGGCGGCCACGGGGCAGGCGGCGACGGCCAGGGGAATTTCGCAGAGCTGGTCAACCCACTCGTGGTCGATCATCGGAGGCTTGCGGTGGATACCCACGATGCCGATGTCGGAAGCATGCACGGCGCCGCACATGTTCAGGCAGCAGGCCAGGGAGATGCGCACCGGAGCGGGCATGCGCATATGCTGGAACTCTTCAAACACCGTGTCCATGACGGCCTTGACCGGGCCGGAGGCATCGGTGGCGGGAGTATGGCAGTGGACCCATCCCTGGGTATGCACGATGTTGGAAATGCCGGCACCGGTACCGCCGATGGGGAACTTGTAGGAGCCGGCGGCGAACTTGCGGGAGGCCAGGTCTTCCTTCAGGGCCTTGAGGGTGGCTTCGTCGGTGACCATGAATTCCACGTTGTTGCGGGTCGTGAAACGCACATGACCGCCGCAGTACTTGTCGGCGATTTCGCAGATTTCACGGATGTGCAGAGTGGACATCAGACGGGCCGCGCCGCAGCGCACGGTGTATACCTTGTCGCCGCTTTCGGCCACATGCACCAGCACGCCGGGTTCGAGGATTTCATGGTACAGCCACTTCCCGAAGTTCTTGGCAATGACCGGGGGGAAGAAGGAGTCGTACTTGCGGGGACCGATATCGGAGATACGGCCTTCCATGGGTTTCTGGGGATTGTATCCGGTGGAAATGAAAGCCATTTCTTGCTCTCCTTGAAATTAGCGTGCGTGTCTTGCGCGGTAGGCCTTGATGTCGCGGGTCCAGCCGCCGGGCACTTCCTCTTCCTTGAACAGAATGTAGGGGTTGGTGCGGGGCTCTTCGACATGCTGGGGCAGGGCAGGAATTTCGGTGACTTCCAGCAGCTTCTGGAAGGAGAGGCGACGGATGGTTTCGCCCACACGTTCGCGGTTCTTGCCTTCTTCCATCCACCAGTCCCAGATCTTTTCGATGATGGACTTGAGTTCATCAAAGGGTTCTTCGACCGGCACAAAGGGCACCAGCATGGAGGCCAGCTGCGCGCCGTCGAGAATGGGAGCCTTGGCGCCGATGAGGACGGTCGCGCCGCGTTCGTCGCCGATATGCAGGGCGCGGGGCATGGTGTTGATGCAGTGCATGCAGCGCACGCACTCCTTGTTGTCGATGGAGAGCTTGGAGCCGTCCCAGCTCATGCAGTGGCCGGGGCAGAGATCCACAACTTCCTTCTGGATGTCGAACTTGCCCCAGTCGCGGCCGGAATGGGCGCCCGCATTGGGCTTGAATTCACCGCCGACATACCCCTTCACGGCTTCCTGATCGATTTTGATGTCGTCCTTCCATGTGCCGATGACGGAGAAGTCGGAACGGGCGATGGAGGCCACGCAGCCGTTCGGGCAGCCGTCGAACTTGAACTTGAACTTGTAGGGGAAGGCGGGGCGGTGCAGTTCGTCCTGATAGTCCTGAGTGAGCTGATAGCACGCGAGCTGGGTGTTGTAGCAGGCGTATTCGCAGCGGGACTGGCCGAGGCAGGCAGCCGGGGTACGCAGGTTGGAGCCGGAGCCGCCGAGGTCGGTTTCCATTTCATGCGTGATCTGCCAGAAAATTTCTTCCAGCTGGGGGGTCTGGGTGCCCAGAAGCACGATGTCGCCGGTGGAGCCGTGCAGGTTGGTCAGGCCGGAGCCGCGCAGATCCCAGATGTCGCACAGATGGCGCAGATACTCGGTGCTGTAGTACTTGCCGGAAGGCTGGTTCACGCGCACGGTATGGAAGTGGGCCACGCCGGGGAACTTTTCGGGCTGGTCGCAGTAACGGCCGATGACGCCGCCGCCGTAACCGAACACACCCACGATGCCGCCGTGCTTCCAGTGGGTTTCGCCTTCCTCGTAGGAGAGTTCGAGCACGCCCAGGAGATCTTCGGGAGCGTCAACGGGAATCTGGTAGTCAAGCCCTTTCGGGTTCGCCGCACGCTCAGCAGCCGCCTGCTTGATGTCGGACACAAAGCTGGGCCAGGGCCCGGTTTCGAGCTGGTCCAACAAGGGGGTTGCATGTTTTGCCATTGCCTTACCTCCACATGGGTTAATGGGGTCTGCCGTTCCGGGGCCGAACCCGGCAAATGGGCGCGGCCGCTGGGGAACGGCCCCCTGGTAAACAGACCTGAACACGGGAGCGGCGGCGCATGGACGGGCGCGGCGCCTGTTCCCGCATATGAACGCTCCCATCCATAACAGACTTTTTCGGCAAGCACAACACGGCGGCATGATTGGAAAAGAAAGGGGTGCCGATAAATAATTTTTTCACAATATTTGAAAAGGCTCTGTTTCAGCGTGGAGTCGAGATAATCTTGACCGTGCGGAGGGGCGAGCGTCAGCGAGCCATGGAGTGCGGATGCGGCGTTTTCCGCGCAGGGCGCAAGGGGGGCGGGTATCGGCAAGGCCGCTCGAGTGTCGTCAGGAAGCCGCGGCAGAAAGATTTCGCGGAGCGGAGCCGAGTGAGGCACAGCTTCACGAAGGCGCAGGCGAGCCGGCCGTGGATACGTGCTGCCCTTGCCCGTGTGGAACACGGGCGGCCTTTGCGGCGACATATGTTGCCGCTCTGCCCGCGCAGACAGAGTGTCTCCCGAGCAGAACGCGAACCGAAGTTTAAATGGGACGTTCAATGGCGGGAGATACACGGTTCCCTTTCCGCCGTACCGTGTTCCCCCTGCCATGCGCCGGGCGGAGTGCCGGGAAGCGCGGCATGTCTTCCGTCCCCTGCGCAGTGGGAAGAACGCTCTTTCGTTTCCGCGCGAAACACGTTATACCAAATACTTGCATCGCTTTTTCGCGAGAACGCCTGTTCCGGCCGTCCGGCAGAGGCGGAACGGAATTCCGGCACGAACCTGACCGCGCGGCGGCTGTTGCGAGGAACCCCATGAGCCTGCTTTACAAGAAAGATCCCCTGCGTACCCTGCATCTTGAAAACCCGGAAACGCCCCAGTTGTTCCGGGGTGTATTCCCCTATACGAAAGTCGGCCGTATCGAGTTCGATGACAACATCGTCATGCCGCGTCCGGCGGATCCGTGCTTCATCACCGATACCACCTTCCGGGACGGACAGCAGGCCCGTCCTCCCTACACGGTGCGGCAGATTGCCCGCATCTTTGATCTGCTGCATAAACTCGGAGGCAAGAGCGGGCTTGTCCAGGCCTCGGAATTTTTCATGTACTCCGCCAAGGACAGGCGGGCCGTCGAGATATGCCGCGCGCGGGGGTACCGCTTTCCGCGCGTGACCGGCTGGATCCGTGCGAATATTGATGATCTCGGAATCGCCCGGGACATGGAGTTTGATGAAGTGGGCATGCTGACCAGCGTGTCCGACTATCATATCTACCTCAAGCTGGGAAAGAGCCGCGAACAGGCGCTGCGCGACTATCTGGGAATCGTGGAGCAGGCTCTGGAATGGGGCATCGTGCCGCGCTGCCATTTTGAGGATATCACCCGCGCCGATATCTATGGCTTCTGCCTGCCCTTTGCGGCAAAACTGATGGAGCTGGCAAGCCAGGCATCCATGCCGGTGAAAATCCGGCTGTGCGATACCATGGGCTTCGGGGTTCCCTATCAGGGTGCGGCGCTGCCGCGTTCGGTACAGCGCATCGTTCGGGCTTTTACCGATGAGGCCGGGGTTCCGGGCCAGTGGCTGGAATGGCATGGCCACAACGATTTCCACAAGGGGCTGGTGAACGGCGTGACCGCCTGGCTGTACGGCTGCGGCGCGGTCAACGGAGCGCTGCTGGGCTTTGGCGAGCGCACGGGCAACACTCCGGTGGAAGCTCTGGTCATGGAGTACATTTCCCTCACCGGGCAGGACGAGGCGGCGGACACCACCGTCATTGCGGAAATCGGAGAGTTCTTTGAAAAGGAACTGGAGTATGTCATTCCGCCCAACTATCCTCTCGTGGGGCGCGATTTCAACGCCACCAGCGCCGGAGTGCATGTGGACGGTCTGGCCAAGAACGAGGAAATCTACAATATTTTCGATACGGCGAAGATTCTCGGCCGTCCCGTGCCGATCATCATCACGGACAAGTCCGGCCGGGCGGGCGTGGCTTACTGGATCAATCACAATCTCGGGCTGCCGCCCGAACGCGGGATCACCAAGAAGCATCCTTCCGTGGGGCTGATCTACGGTGAAATCATGAAAGCTTACGAGGAAGGGCGCAACACCTCCTTCTCGAACAAGGAGATGGAGGCCCTGGTCAAGCGCTACATGCCGGAATTGTTCGTCTCCGAACTCCAGCGCATCAAGCGTCTGGCGGGCAGGCTCGCCGCGCATCTCATAGAGCGCCTTGCCGCAAACTGCACGATGCGCGCCGATGATGCCCGCACCCCGGCGCTCATGCGCGACTTCGTGGCTCATTATCCGTTCATCCAGTTCCTGACCCTGACGGATGCTTCGGGCCGTCTGGTGCAGTCCGTGATTACCGACCCGGCCTATACCGAAAAATACGGCAACCTGCCTCAGCCGGGCTATGACTATTCCGGCAGGGAGTGGTTCAAGGCTCCCATGAGCGACGGGCAGTTGCATATTACCGATGTGTACCAGTCCCAGTACACGGGCAAGCTGATCCTTTCCGTATCCATGGCGGTAACGGACGAGAGCGATGAAATTGTCGGCGTACTGTGCGGCGATATTCAGCTGGAGGAAATTCTTCAGCGTGCGCCCGCACTGGAAGAGGAAGAAAAGAGGGAAGTGAGGGACGAAGGAGAGTGATCCCCCGTCTGCGCGGGAAAAGGGGCCTCCCTGGGGCGGGCTCCTGCGAGGCGTGACCCCGCGAGCCGGACCCCGTGTCCGGCTCGCGGCTGTTTCCAAACGCGGAACGCTCCGGGGAAAGGTTGTCGGCGCGCGGGGAATTATTCCGTCCGTGCAGCCGAAATGAGTCCTTCGTCCAGCATGGCGAGAAATTCCTCCACTATTGCGGGATCAAACTGTGTTCCCGCGCAGCGGCGCAGCTCCGCGCGCGCCACGTCCATATCCAGTCTTTTCCGGTAGCAGCGGGTGCTGGTCATGGCGTCGAAGGTATCCGCCACGCAGATGATGCGGGCGATCAGGGGGATCTCGTCGCCCTTGAGCCCGTTGGGATACCCCTTGCCGTCATAGCGTTCGTGGTGAAAGCGTGTACCCGTTTCAATGCCTTTCAGCGACCTGATGGTCTTGAGAATGTCCGCGCCGATATCCGGATGGCGGCGCATCTGTGCGAACTCCTCATCCGTCAGAGGGCCGCTTTTTTTGAGAACGCTGTCCGGCACCCCGATTTTTCCCACGTCATGGAGCAGAGCGATGTGGTAGATATTGTCGCAATCCGCCTCGCTCCAGCCCATATACTCCGCAAGGGCGCAACTGTAGGTTGCCACGCGCTGCGAGTGCCCCTGCGTGTATTCATCCTTCGCGTCGATGGCCCGGGCGATGGCGAGAATGGTCTGGAGCGCGAGATCCTCCACTTCGCGGGTCTTTTCATCCAGCCTGCCCTGCAGGTCCTTGCGGTAGTCTTCCAGCTCCAGCATATTGGCGATGCGGCTGCGCAGCACTTCGGGCGCGAAGGGTTTGACAATGAAGTCACGCGCCCCCAGCGCCAGACATTCGGCTTCGGTTTCCGTGGATTGGGCGGCGGTGAAGAAGATGACGGGCAGCTTTTCGCAGCCGGGAACGGCACGGATGCGCGTCAGGGTTTCAGGACCGTCCATGCCGGGCATGAACAGATCAAGAAGAATAAGGTCCGGAGCTTCGGCATGCAGCAACCCCAGCGCCTCCTCTCCGGAAGAGGCGAGCAGGAGACGGTGTTCCCCGCTCAGAATGTGCCGCACGGCCCCCAGCGCCGTTTTACTGTCGTCTATGACCAGAATGAGATGCTGTTTCATGTTTCATCCACAGTCGCCTCATCCGGCGCCTGACTCCGCAGCCGGCGGACAGGGCGCTCGGATTGCCTCTCCCTGGAGCAGCCTCATCCTGAAATTGCTTCAGAAGTCAAGCGGATCGAGACTCCGCCGCGAGGCTGGACAGCCGCAATCCACTTGCGGCGCACATCTCCGGCTTCAGGCGTGAAACCTGCGGGGCAGAACACAGAATCCGGCCGGCAGGTATGTTCAATAACAAGACGCTCTGAAGGGGGAGAGCGTACACAAAGGCTCTGCCCGTCTTTTTTTGTCAGAAACTCTTTCCCCTCCTGCAGGGGAGGAAGATTTCAGGCCATGAAAGAAGTTTTGATAAAGGTTCATTTAAATCATTTCATGTCATGATTCAATACAAAAGAAGCACCTGTTTTTTTGTCTGGTCGTGTTTTGAACTGCCTGCCACAGGCTGTGCTGCCGAAATCCGGCGTATTCCTATTCTTCCTCCAGTTCCCGCGTGTAGCGGCACTTGGGATTGGGGCAGGCGATGTGGCGGCCCTTTGCGCGGGTGTTCTTGATCACCAGCAGGGGGGAATCACATTCCGGGCAATGCTCGTTGACCGGCCAGTCCCAAAGGGCATAGTCGCACTGGGGATACTGATCACAGGAATAGAATATCTTGCCGCGTCTGGAACTTTTTTCCACCAGAGTCCCTTTCCCGCATCCGGGGCAGGGCACTCCTGTGGAAAAGGGCGCGGCATAGGTGCATTTGGGGTAGTTGGCGCAGCTCAGGAAGCGGCTGCCGGTGTGGGACTTCTTGAGTACCACGTCGCCGCCGCACTGGGGGCATTTGCCGACCACCTCATAGGTCGGGGTCTGTTTTTCCTCAATCCGGATCGCGCCCTTCTCGTCACGGGAAAAGTTCGTGGTGTAACGGCATTCCGGATATCCCGTGCAGGCCAGAAATTCTCCGCTCTTGCCGAATTTGACCACCAGGGGCTTGCCGCATCTGGGGCAGGGCACGTCCGTGGTCAGGCCGCCCTTGACCGGAGCCATGTTCTGAGCCGCCGCGCTCAGCGCCGGGTTGAAGTCCCTGGTAAAATCCCTGAGCAGGCCCACCCAGCCGAGCTTGCCGTCCGCCACCTTGTCCAGGTTGTCTTCCATGCCTGCGGTAAAGCCCACATCCATGAGCGAGGGGAAGTGATCGCGCAGTTGGGCGCAGACCACATTGCCGAGATCCGTGGGCACGAAGCGCTTGTCCTCCAGACGCACGTATTCCCGATCCTGAATGGTGGAGATGATCGTGGCGTAGGTGGACGGCCGGCCGATGCCCCGTTCTTCCAGCTCCTTGACCAGCGACGCTTCCGTATAGCGCGGGGCCGGCTGGGTGAATTTCTGTTCCCTGGTCAGTTTGAGCAGCTTGAGTTCCTCGCCCTGTCTGAGGGGAGGAAGCGCGTCTTCCTCCTCGTCGGCGGGACGCGGCAGTGCTGCAAGCCAGCCCGGAAAGAGCAGCCTTTCGCCTCTGGCCCGCCACTGGGCGGGGCCGCAGGTGATCAGGGCGACGGTGTCGTGGAATCTGGCCGCGGCCATCTGCGACGCCACGAAACGGGACCAGATCAGGCCGTACAGCCGGAACTGTTCGGGGGTAAGGAACTCCCTGATCTCCTCCGGCGTCAGCGTGACATCGACGGGACGGATGGCTTCATGCGCGTCCTGCGCGCCCGCCTTGCCCTTGAACACGCGGCCCTTGCCGCCCGGAGCGAGAAAGTCCCTGCCGAAGCGCTCCTCAATATAGGATGTGGCGGCGGCGCGGGCCTCGTCCGCGATGCGGACGGAGTCGGTACGCATGTAGGTAATCAGCGCCGTCGTGCCGCGTTCGCCCAGTTCAATGCCTTCGTACAGGCGCTGGGCCGTGGACATGGTGCGCTTGGCCGAAAAGCCGATCCTCTGGTTGGCCGTCTGCTGGAGGGTGGACGTGGTGAAGGGGGGCAGGGGATTGCGGGCGCGTTCCTTTTCCTCCACGGAATCGACCACAAAGGGCTTGCCCTGCATGGCTCTTTCCAGTTCTTCCGCCGCTTCGGCGTTGGGAACCACCGCCTTCCTGCCCTTGATTTTCAGCAGTTAGGCCTTGAAGGGGGGAGGTACGGAGCCTTCCAGCACGGCGCGGAACAGCCAGTATTCCTCCGGCTTGAAGGCCTGGCGTTCCTCCTCCCGTTCCACGATGAGGCGAAGCGCCACGGACTGCACGCGTCCGGCGGAAATGCCCCGCTTGACCGTCTTCCACAGCAGGGGGGAAATCTTGTAGCCGACCAGGCGATCCAGCACGCGGCGCGCCTGCTGCGCCTCGAACAGGTCGGGATTGATGTCGCGCGGGTGTTCCAGCGCTTCCTTCACCGCGCGGGAGGTGATTTCGTTGAACTGGATGCGCTTGATGTCCCTGGCTTTATCCTTGATCACCTGCGCGATGTGCCAGGCAATGGCCTCGCCTTCACGGTCCGGGTCGGGCGCGAGATACACCGTATCAGCCCTGGACGCGGCCTCCTGAAGATCATGGACGACCTTTTCCTTGCCCTGGATGGTCTGATAGCGCGGCGCGAAGTCATGATCCTCATCCACGCCGATTTCCTTGGTAGGCAGGTCGCGGATATGTCCCACGCTGGCCTGCACCATGTATTTGCCGCCCAGAAATTTCTTGATGGTCTTCACCTTGGCCGGTGATTCCACGATAATCAGATCCTTGCCCATTCCTGTCCGCCCGGAAGAAATTGAAGATGCCGCCGCGCCCCGTGCGAATGTTTCAATCCGCAGTCGGGAATCGCCGCAGTAAAGGAATCGCTGATTAAAGCGTTTCCCGCGGCCTTGCGGAGCAAGACCGCCCGCAAGTCGTGAAGAGGAAATTTATTTTCCCGTTAAATGAACGACTTGGCGTGCCTTTCCCAAAGAGGCAAGAACCTCTTTGGGCATGGAGCCGATTTATTCTGTGAATAAATCAGCGGTTCCCAAAAACGGAGATGCGCGGAAGGAAGATACGTTAAACATCCGTTCCGTCAAGGGGCGGAGGCATCCGGAACGGAAAGAAGGCATTCGGAAATCTGTGTCTGTATCTTGATCTCGACCCCTTCCGGTGGGGGGAAAGGGATTGACAAAACGGCAGGGCCG
>ERZ824575.3078-NODE-3078-length-12128-cov-4.544272_pt1 | contig 12128 bp, 8 predicted proteins | sample MGYA00519470_ERZ824575 | MGnify/ENA primary metagenome ERZ824575 (study PRJEB31778, sample SAMEA3449170) | human gut metagenome | biome: human gut; feature: human-associated habitat; material: faeces | place: United Kingdom | collected 2010/2012 ...
GTTTCATTATCATAACTTATAAATCCATTAGTTTTTTCCAGATTATTAGCTTTAAATTTTATTACATCACTAAATAACCATTTTTTAGTTGTAGAATAATCTTCTAAACTAGTAGCTTTACCATATATATCATTTGCAACTGTATAATAATTTCTAAATGTTTCTTGCCTGTTCATATATGTATAAGTATTTTGTATTATAAATGAGTTTGTTAATATTGTAATTAGTATTATGCATAAATATTTAATTATATTATTTATCGAATTATTCTTTAAGTTATTATATATTACTATCATCAATACTACTGATGTTATTATTCCTGGTCCAGTAACTAAGTTTACTGTAGTCGATGGTGCAATTAGATCCATTATGCTTACTACTATTGGAAAAGTTATAATTGCCAAAATTGTTAATACTATTCTTAATATCTTTTTGTTCCCTTTCATACTTACAAAATTCAGTATTAACCCAATTAATGATATCATAAATAATGCTGAGTTTATTTGCATTCTTTTATAATATGAATTTCTTATTATCTTGTTTGTAAAGAAGAAATTGTAAAAATCCCTATATGTTTGTATAATAGACTTTGGTAATGCTTTTATAGTATTTATACCTAAACTATCTGCACCTTTATAAGACGCTAAAGATAATCCTAATATTGCTAATATTACTTTTAAAATGAGATAATATATTATTATTCCAATTCCTATTGTAACAATATCTTTCAACACTTCTAATAAAATATCTTTAACATTTTTTTCTCTAAGAAATTGACTTATTGTATATATTACAAACAATCCTAGTATCACTCCTAAATAGGCCTGATACATTGAGCAAGTTATTATAGTATATAAACAAGCAATTAAATAATTTCATTTTTTATTTTCAGCTTTTTTTAAAAAGAATACTGTTAATGTTGATGTTAAAAATGCAAAAGCATATGCATCAGCACAATAGATAAAGAAATATGTTTCTGTAAATTGTGGAGCTACAGCTACAATTGCAGCAATAATTGCTAAAGCAGTTTTATTTTTTATTTCAAATATTCTTGATATTACAACAACTGCCAATGCAAGAAATATTAAAGATATAAATACTATAATAAATTTATTTACTAATCCATATCTCAATAAATTTATATATTTAATTCCAAATCTTCCTAACTTTATCTCCCAGTTCCCTGCTATATTAAAATCAGCTGATGATAAAGCATCTGGTGCTATTCCTTCTGTTATAAAAAAAGAGAAATTGTTTATTATTCCTAGTACTAAAACTACTAAAATTATAAATATATCATTTTTTGTTATATTCTTTTTTACCTTTAAAAATAACTCATTTGGTTCATCTATTTTCATAAATTTTCCTTTCTTCTTTTTATGGTACAGTTTTCTTCAATAATGGTAATTTTTTTATTATACTTACTATCACTAAACATATTATATATGTTGAAAATATGCCAATTGTTCTCCATTGCCATGAATATACATCTATACTAAGTATTTTTTGTTCATAATACATAACAATTTTATGTATTAAATAAATTCCAAAGCTGCAACCTGACATTTTTGTTATAAAGTTTCTTACTTTGCTATTTGTTATAATTTTTTCAAAATTTAAATTCTTTATTATAAGAAAAACTGCTGCTGTAAGTAATATTGCGTGCCAAGATGTATACCCCCAAGTTGTTTTTACAACGCTTCCAGCTTGTTTACTTAAATAAAATGTTGTTGCAAATCTATATATAAGTCCTATTATAGCTCCAGCATAAATTAGTATTCTATATTTTTTAGTTATATTTTGAGTTGATAATAAATATCCAAGTATTATAAATATTGCATACCCTCCCAGTTGAACAGTCAAATTGGTATTTAATTGTATTTTAAATAATTCTAATATATTAGGCAAGAAAGCATTAAATATAAAATATAATAAAACAACAAACCATAGTTGTTTTGTATATTCCTTTTTTGCTAATAATGATAATAATGGCATAGTAAGATATAGCCCTAATATTATAAACATAAAATAATATGTTGCCTCTTCTTTATTAGCAAAAAATGCGTTTATAAATTTAATTGGTATATTAATGCTTTGTATATTTATCCAACCTATATGTATCTTCCAAACAAACATTATAATTGCCCAAAAGATGAATGGAATTGCAACTTTAAGTAGTCTTTTTTTGAAAAAAGTCTTTGTATCATATTTTTCTCTATAATTCATTAAAGTTGCTCCAGAAAGCATACAGAATAATGGCACTGCGAAGTAACATATACATTCTATTACAAGACTTGTTGTCCACGCCGTAGAATTAGGTTTACCATGCACTATACTATTACAGTGCATGGCTATTACTGCAATTATTGCAATAATGTTTAAAATATCAAAATATATAACCCTATTGCTTTTTTTCTTAGATATTTCATTTTCCATTTAATTTCCCCTATTATTTTATTCTATTGCAATAGTTATAAATCATTGCAGCTGCTTCTGCTCTATTCGCTGTTCCCTGTGGATTTAGTTTTCCATTTGAACCATTTACTATTTTGTTGCCGACAGCCCAATTCATTCCTGTTTTTGCAAAACCTGATATTTTACCACTGTCTGAGAATTTACTATAATTAGTATTTGTCGCTTTATATTTGCCTTTATATTTACAGTAATTGCTTAGCATAACAGCAAGTTGTTCTCTCGTTATATTGTCATCTGCTCCAAATTTTCCATTTGAATAACCATTTACAATTTTATTGCTACTTGCCCATAAAACAGCATTATAGTAATACATATTCTTGTTTTGTACATCTGCAAATTTACTTGTCCCTGTAACTTTTGGTTTTCCTTCCATATTATGTAATATTGTTACAAGCATTCCTCTTGTTAATTTAGAACTTGGACTAAATGTATTTCCGTTAAATCCAGACATTATTTTGTTACAGTAAGTATACTTTACAGCATTATAAAACCAGTCATTTTCATTTACATCATCAAATGGCAACTTAATAGTTACCTCATATGTTAGTTCCATTTCTCCGATTATTGCAGAAATAGTTACTTTTCCAGGTGTTATCCCCTTTACATTTCCATAATCATCTACTGTTGCTATTTTCTCATTTGAACTTTTCCATATTGCTGAATCAGCATTTAATTTAACTAATTGCAAACCATAAGAGCATTCATAGTTTTCTATAACATTATATTGGCTTTCTCCAATTTTTAATTCCATCGAAGATCTTTCTAAACGCAAATCTACATAATCAGCTTCTATATTTATTTTACTTGTAGCATTTTTATTTTCTGTTATAGTCGTTCCTTCTGCCTCGTTTTCTCCAAAACACTGTACCCAATAATTAACTCCATTGTAGTTAAAGCATCCAATACCAATGCTTTTGCTGTCTGATGATAATATGTTTGCTTTATGCCCTGAAGAGTTCATCCACATATTCATTACTTGTTCTGCTGTCCATGCTCCATATGCTATATTTTCTCTTGTCATCTTACTATTTGCAGTAAAGCAGTACGAACCATCTGGTCTTATATGATCCCAATATATTGAACTTTCAGCTGCTCTTTGCATTGCAGTTTCTAATAAAGATCTGTCCATTTTCAAGGCAGATAATCCATTATTTGCTCTTTCATTATTTACAATTGTTAATACTTCATTTGCCTTTTGGTAGTCAAAATAACCATCTATTTTTATTGTTGTGAGTACTCTATAAGAGCCATCTTCTAATTTTTCTAATTTCGTAGCTGAAATATCTAATGTTGTGTTATTGTTAAATGCAGAATTAGATATGTACCTTACTCCAGAAGGAATTTTTATATTATTTAAATTTGAACATTCATAAAAGCTTCCAGCATCGATTTTCTTCAAGTTCTTTGGAAGAGTTATATTGCTAAGTGACTTACAGCCATAAAATGCTCTATTATAAATTTCTTCTATGTTATCATTTAGTGTAACATTTTTTAGACTGGCACAACCATTAAACATATCATATGGAAGTACTTTAACTTTTGATTGAATATTAGCTGATATCAATTTTTGGCAGTCTGCGACAGGTCCATATCCCATTTCTGTTACTGTGCTTGGAATTGTTATTGATGTTATATTTGTTGATGAAAAAACATAATTGCCAAATTTTTTCACACTACTTGGTATTGTTATGCTTTCTACTTGTGCATACGAAAATGCAGAATCACATATTTCCTCCACTGTTGATGGAATTGTATACGCCTTTTCAGTTTTACCTTGTGGATATAACACTATTTTCTTTTTATCTTTACTAAATACTATTCCATTATTGCTTGAAAAATTTGTATTGTTAGCATCGACATTTATATTTTTTATCACACAATTTCCAAGAAAAGCGATACCACTAATATAATTTAACTTTTCAGGTAATGTTATTTTTGTAATATTTGTCTGATAAAATACGTAATCATATATTTTTTCAACATTTTTTCCAAATTTTAAAGTTGATAAATTTGAACATTCTGCAAAAGCACGTGGTTTTATTACTTTTACACTATCTGGTATCGTTACACTATTTAAATACTTATTTCCTCGAAATGAGTCACTACCAATATACGAAACTTGCTTTCCATCTATTGTTGATGGAATATTTAAATTACTAGCACTACCATTGTATTTAGTAATCTCAATAGTTCCATCATCTCGTACATCATATGTATAATCACCATTACTATTGGCTAATGATTTTGGTAAAATATTAAATACTGTTGTTACTAGTGTTATTACAAAAAGTGTTACAATTATTTTATTTATTACATTCTTCATTCTTATTTCCTTTTATTTTTCATAATAATTTTAGATTTTACTATAACTCAGATTATTTTATCTTTATACAATAATTATAAATCATTGCAGCTGCTTCTGCTCTTGTTGCAGTTCCTTGTGGATTTAGTTTTCCATTTGAACCATTTACTATTTTGTTGCCGACAGCCCAATTCATTCCTGTTTTTGCAAAACCTGATATTTTACCACTGTCTGAGAATTTACTATAATTAGTATTTGTCGCTTTATATTTGCCTTTATATTTACAGTAATTGCTTAGCATAACAGCAAGTTGTTCTCTCGTTATATTGTCATCTGCTCCAAATTTTCCATTTGAATAACCATTTACAATTTTATTGCTACTTGCCCATAAAACAGCATTATAGTAATACATATTCTTGTTTTGTACATCTGCAAATTTACTTGTCCCTGTAACTTTTGGTTTTCCTTCCATATTATGTAATATTGTTACAAGCATTCCTCTTGTTAATTTAGAGCTTGGTGAATATGTTGTTTCTGTTGTTCCAGACATATATCTATTATCTTTCATATATTTTACTGCATTATAATACCAATCAGATTGTTTTACATCAGAAAATAGTTTTGTGCTTTGAAGTTTTGTCATTACAATTATTCCATAACCTTTTTCTGTTACTGTTCTGTCTACATATGTAGTATTTGTCATTTCTTCATAATTTATATTAACCACTACACCAAGTGTATGTGTTAATAAACAATCCAAAACAGCTTTAGGATCCATTTTAACATTCATTTCTAGTGGTGTTAAAAATACTTCACCATCAATATTATTGTTGCCTTTTATATAGAAGTTTTTAGAACTTATAATTATAAATGTATTTTTGCCTGCTGTTCCCACATTATCCATAGTTACTGTATCTGTTTTTGCATCATAGCTAAATTTATTTTTTAGTCTTTCTGGTATTTGTAATTGTGCTGGATATGTATTATTGTCGTTTGCTTCAACAGTGTCTATTTCTATAAATTTTCCTTCTTTAGTGATAGCATAGTTTTTAGTTTCTTCGCTATCTGCAACATAGTTAATATCTTTTGGAGTTATAACTACCTTACTTGTTCTAACAGGTGTAGTATCTGAAGATTTTGTGTAACATTCAAAAATAAGCTCTTTTTCAAGTTCTTGTATTCCAGCTCCAATCTCCCAGTAATCACCACTTTTTAATGCAAATTCCAAATAAAAAGTATAAGAATCGTCTGCATTTTGCTTTATGTAATTAAATCCATCTTTTCCTAATAATAAATCAGAGTTATCTGTTAGCAAACGCACCTTATTTATGCTCTTTGGCATTGAAATCTTAAGTGGTAAATATAAAAAGTTCTTTCCATTTGCTATTTTTTCTAATTGTGCATAATATTTACTTGAACTATCTATTTCCCCTGTACCGTTTTTGAATTCTTTTACAATAGATTCCAAGTCACATTTTGGTGAAGCAATAAATAACTTGTCTTCTTCACCTTCTAGCATTTGATATTGTTTTAATTTGTTTATTGGAATTATGCTACCTGGCAATTCAGCTGGTGTTACACTTGCAGTATCCATCTTTTCTACCGCTTCTGTCTTATTTGCACCAATAACTTTAGGTACATCTGCATTTACAACATTTGCAATAGTTATTATTAATAATAGTATTAATACCATTGTAATAATTTTTTTGTTTTTCATAAGTATTCCCCCCTCATATTTATATAATTTTTTATAAAAAATCAAATTTTGATATACTCAAAATTATAGTTTTTCAATTTTACTGACTCCATTATATTACTAATAGAGTTAATTGTTCAATAGTTTAATATATATAATTTTTTATTTTTCTCTTCCTGTTAACTTTTTGTATAACTTCCATACAAATTTATAAAATGAAAAGCCAAATATTGTACTATATAATGCAATTCTGTCTCTCTTTTTTATTCTTTTATCCTTTAATGCTTTTTTTCTATTTTGCTTAATATATTCCATAAGCTTTTTTTGTTCTTCTGGATACTTATCTTTGCAATTAGCAAGCTGAGAAAGTGTTGCTAGATAAGCATACATTAACCTTCTGTCTGCAGCCTTTTCTAGATCTGGGTATTTATTTTTTACATAATCACACATTTCTTGCGTAGAATCTATTAATTGCATTTTTTTAGGAGAGAAGCCCTTGGTTGTAATTGAATTATCTCTAATTATATAATAGTATTTGCTTTCTGAACCTAATACAATTTTTTTGCACTCGTCAATTAATAAATATGTTGTTGCTGCATCTTCAAATATTCTTCCCTTTGGGTACTTTACATTATCAAATAACTCTTTTTTGTACATTTTAGCCCAAGCAGATAAGTCTATTCCCTCATCATATAATATTTTTTCTAATGTTGTTTTTGGATCTAATACTAAATGTTCTCCTGTTTCTTTTTCTATTCTTGTTCCATTTGTATATAAAACTGTATGAGAACAAATAGACATTTCAGCGTTGTTTTCTTTTATTAATTGATATAGAAATTGAACATAATCTTTTTCAACATAGTCATCAGAATCGATTAGTGTTATATATTTACCTTTTGCAATTTCTATTCCAGCATTTCTTGCATCAGATAAGCCACCATTGCTTTTATGAATTACTACTATTCTTTTATCTTTTACTGCATATTCGTCACATATTTGGGGCGAATTATCTTTTGAACCATCATCTACAAGTATTATTTCTAAATTTTTGTATGTTTGGTTTATTACAGATTTCAAACATTTTTCTAAATATTTTTCTACATTGTATATTGGTAAAATTACACTTATCAACTCTTCTTCCATTTATATTCCTTCCTTAGTTTGGTAGAAAAAGAATTTAAATTTTGTATTTGTCAAAATATAATTCTTTTTCTTTCCAATTTACTTTTCTTTAATAAATCTCATCGGCTCTCAAAAAATTTAATTTATTTTATCTTAGTACAATAATTATAAATCATTGAAGCTGCTTCTGCTCTACTTGCTGTTCCTTGTGGATCTATTCTTGTTCCGTTGTCTTTTCCGCTTATTATGCCTTTTGCTATTGCCCATTGCACTGATGTTTTTGCATATCCACTTGTTTTGCCTGAATCTTTGTATTTGCTTATGTCTGCAGTTTGACTTACATTTTTGCCTTTATATTTTGCATAGTTTCTTAACATTACTGCTAATTGTTCTCTTGTGATGTTGTCTTCTGGTCCAAATTTTCCATTTGAGTATCCATTTACTATTCCTTTTGATGTTGCCCATCTTATTGCATTATAATAATATTTTCCACTTGTTACATCTGCAAATTCTTTTGCATTTGTTACTTTTGGTTCGCCTTCCATTCTCCATAAGATTGTTACAAGCATGCCTCTTGAGAATTTTGCATTTGGTCTAAATTCTGTTTCTGTTGCACCTTTTATTATTCCTTTTTCGTAACAATATTTTACAGAGTTATAATACCAATCTTGCTCATTTACATCTTTAAATGGTAGAACCACTGTTAAAATTAATTCTGCAGTTTTGTCTCCGACTTGAGCAGTTATTTTTGTTGTACCGCAAGAAACAGACTTTATAAGTCCATTCTGGTCAACAGTTGCAATGCTCTCATTCTCAGAACGCCATACTGGCTCCCCAATATCATCTGGACTTTGTGGATTATATATTAATTGTGCTTGATAATTCATTCCATATTCTATTTGAACATTATTTTCACAGAATTCTATACTTCTAAGTTCATTTGTTACTTTTATTGTAGCCATTGCAAGAACTCCAGCTGTTGAACTCTCTAAATATAAGGTTGTTTCTCCTTTACTAACTCCTTTTACAACAACAGAATAGCTATAATTATGATAGCTTCCAATTGATATTCCTCCTTTCCCACTTGTTTGAATGGTTGCAATTTTAGAGTTTTCAGTTCTCCATACCGCATCAACATATCTAATATTTGATACCTGCAATTCTATTGTTTCTTCCACATTAACTTCAAAATCACTTGCTGCCCAGCTGACATTTAGCATCATTGATATTAATACAGTAATTAACGCCATTGCTAAAATTTTAATTTTCTTCATAAAAATATCCCCCTTTTATTATTTTATCTTTATACAATAATTGTAAATCATTGCAGCCGCTTCTGCTCTACTTGCTGTTCCTTGCGGATCTATTCTTGTTCCGTTGTCTTTTCCGCTTATTATGCCTTTTGCTATTGCCCATTGCACTGATGTTTTTGCATATCCACTTGTTTTGCCTGAATCTTTGTATTTGCTTATGTCTGCAGTTTGACTTACATTTTTGCCTTTATATTTTGCATAGTTTCTTAACATTACTGCTAATTGTTCTCTTGTGATGTTGTCTTCTGGTCCAAATTTTCCATTTGAGTATCCATTTACTATTCCTTTTGATGTTGCCCATCTTATTGCATTATAATAATATTTTCCACTTGTTACATCTGCAAATTCTTTTGCATTTGTTACTTTTGGTTCGCCTTCCATTCTCCATAAGATTGTTACAAGCATGCCTCTTGAGAATTTTGCATTTGGTCTAAATTCTGTTTCTGTTGCACCTTTTATTATTCCTTTTTGGTATGTGTATTTTATAGAACTGTAATACCAGTCATTTGTCCCCACATCATTAAATGGCAATTCTGTACTTTGCGGTACTTTATATGTATCTTTCTTTTTATTAACTGGTGTTAAAAATGCCTCTGACATATATCCAATTACACCATTGTAATCTACCTTTGCCCAACCGTTTATATTGGATTCTAGTACAGATACTAGAGAATCTCTTGGTACAGACATTATGTTTTCATAATTTGTCTCTCTTCCGCCTGGTCCATTTCTTAAATATACTCCGCTCCAATTTGAGCTTACGTAATATAAGTTTCCTTCCATATTGCTTGGCAATTTTACATACGTTGGCATATTTTTGTATATTGGTATAATAAAAGTAAGTTCATTGTCTAGCCAATTGTTTTGTACATAATTTTCATATAACATTTCTGCTTGAAAAGTCGGGTCTTGTACATTTGTCATATATTGATGTGTATATAATTCATTAAATGATTTTCCAACAACATCAAATTTGAAAGTGTATTTTGTGTTTTGTCCTTGTTTTAAATATGAATTTGCCATCTTTTTTGCCCCTTCTACTAGAGCTTTGTATGGCGTGTTCCAGCCTTCTTCTTTTGCATATTTTAGAGCAGTTTTTTTATTGTTATCTCCATCATTTGCTCCATAATTAAAGAAATTGTATGTATTTGGATACTCACTGTCCGTTCCTGAAATCATATCTGGAAGTTCTGTTCCATTTCCTATTTCTTGAAATATTTTTACTATTATGCTGTAAGCACTTTCTCCAGAAGCTTTTGCTGCATCATAAATCATTTGAGAGTATTTAATTTCATCACTACTATAACCTTGTAAATATGTTCCAGCTACTGCTTTTTCTATGTTTGCTATGCTAACTGTATTACTGTTTGATAAATCTAAAAACTCAAATATCGTTACCTCTGTTAAAAAGTTTCTTGGATCTAAATAATAATTAACTATGTCTTCAGATGCACAATAATAGTTTTTATCTCCTTCTCCGTTACAACTATCATACCAGCTATCTGGATATCTTGTATTACTGCTTTTTACTATTGTATTTTTCATATGAATATTTTCATTTTTTACAAGCTCGTCCCATTCTATGTTTGTATAAAAAGCTTTGAATTTCCAGTTTGTATGTCCATTTTGTACTAATTTATTTAGTAATATTCTGTAGCTTTCTGGAAACGAATTAATACCATTATTTTGCGGATTTATAATTGTTTGATTATACTCTGTTTCTGCAAAGGTTTTTATACTACAAAATATAGTGCTTAGAATTGATATTATTAATATACTTACAATAACCTTTTTCATAGTTATCGGTGATGAGCACGGATGCATATTGGTATTTTTCGTTCAGCTTTGCAAGAAGCTGCTTCGCAAGCGGCTTCTTTTGCGCAATGTATTCGCTGTGTGTAACTTTTTGCATATTAAAAACACTGTCTCCTTTCGAGCGTTGTCTTTAATCTATATTATACCCCCGCCGAACATAATGTCAAGCGAATACGGAACGATGTTGCGAAATTGACACACTGCGGCATCAAAGTGCGCGGCCCGTCCGTTCTCTTTTTTAAAACGCTCTTATTAATTTGCTTTTTTGCGAGAAAAAGCTTATAATATCGTAAACGGAATCCGCATCCGCACGGTATGCGGCGGAGTGAATTTAACTTTAAAAAGCAATAATTAATACAAATTCGGAGGGTACACTCATGCAGTATGTAACACTCGGCAAAACCGGGCTTAAGATTTCCCGCGTCGGTTTCGGCGGCATCCCCATTCAGCGCATCGATGCGGAAAAGGCAAAGCCGCTTATCGACGCCCTTATTGAATGCGGAATAAACTATATCGACACGGCACGCGGCTACACCGTCAGCGAAGAATACATCGGCGGCGCAATCGACGGACGGCGTGACAAGTTCGTTCTTGCAACAAAGAGCATGGCACGCACACGCGAAGCAATGGAGGCAGACATTGAAACAAGCCTCCGCAACCTCCGCACCGACTATATCGACCTGTATCAGGTACACAACCCAAGCATGGAACAGCTTGACACCGTAATCGGTGCAGGCGGCGCACTGGAGGCACTTTTTGCGGCGCGCGATGCGGGCAAAATCGGGCATATCGGCATCACCGCACACTCGCTGACGGTTTTCGAACGTGCGCTTGAGCTTGACTGGGTTGAAACGATCATGTTCCCTTATAACATTGTTGAAAGCCAGTGCGAACCCCTGCTGCAAAAATGCCGAGACAGGAATATCGGCTTTATCGCAATGAAACCCATGGCGGGCGGTGCAATTGAAGACGGACGCATTGCAATGCGTTATCTTGCCGCAAACGAGCTTGTAACCGTCGCGATCCCCGGCATGTACTGCGCAGAGGAAGTTCAAACAAATTCCGCCGCCGGTTCCGACACTTCGCCCCTTACCGATGATGAAAATGCCGAGATCGCAAAAATCCGTTCCGAACTGACGGGCAATTTCTGCCGCCGCTGCAACTATTGCCAGCCCTGCACGGCGGGTATTTCCATCAGCGGCATTTTCGTGCTGGAGGGCTATCTGAATCGCTACGGCTTGGGCGACTGGGCGAAGCAGCGCTATGCGGCCATGGGCAAGAAGGCCGGGGACTGCGTCGGCTGCGGCGCGTGCGAAAAGCGTTGCCCGTATCAGCTTCCGATTCGGCAGATGCTCGCGCGGTGCAAGGATGAATTTGGCGCGTAACGCCTTTTGCCATGGCCGCG
>ERZ824575.3081-NODE-3081-length-12115-cov-2.697927_pt1 | contig 12115 bp, 5 predicted proteins | sample MGYA00519470_ERZ824575 | MGnify/ENA primary metagenome ERZ824575 (study PRJEB31778, sample SAMEA3449170) | human gut metagenome | biome: human gut; feature: human-associated habitat; material: faeces | place: United Kingdom | collected 2010/2012 ...
CGACACGGACAACTGGATGTGGCCCCGCCATACGGGCGACTTCTCCGTCTTCCGCATCTACGCCTCGAAGGATAATGAGCCGGCGGCCTACTCGCCCGAAAATGTTCCCTTTCGTCCCGAAAAGTTCTTCACGATCTCGACACGGGGCGTGAAGGAGGGCGACTTCACGATGATCTACGGATTCCCGGGCAACACGCAGGAGTACATCCTCTCGGACGCCGTGCGCTACATCGCCGAGCGCTCCGACCCGGCGAAGATCGCCATCCGCGACGGGCGCCTCGAGATCATCCGCCGCGCGCAGCAGTCGGACCCCGCGCTGCGCATCCACTACGCCTCGAAGCAGGCATCGATCGCCAACGCCTGGAAGAAGTGGCAGGGCGAGGTGCTGGGCATCACGCGCCGCGGCACCGTAGCCTCGAAGCAGGCCTATGAGGAGGCCTTCGACGCCTGGGCGCAGGACAAACCCGAATACGCCGGCGTCGTCAGTGCGCTCAAGGCCGAATACGCCCGCATCATGGACCCCTACTTCGCCCGTGAGATCACCGCCGAGACCCTCTACGCCCTGCCGGTGCGCTATACGGACAAGGAGCGCGCCGAGGAGGCCTTCGCCCGCAGCGAGGCGGCCGAACGCGCCCAGTGGGAGTACCTCTTCGGCGCCTACGCCCGCTACTGCCCCGAGCAGTACCAGGTGCCCGGGTTCCTGCGGGGCGTCGCCCGCTGCGGATCGCCCGAGGCCTATGCCGCCGAGCTCTTCGAAGGGGTCTGGAGCGGCGCCGACACCACCTCGATGGCCTCGCTGCGCGGCGATGCCAAACGAATGCTCTCGCACGTTACCTGGCTGCTGGGCACCAAGTCGCTGCGCAACCTCACGAGCAGCCGCCTCAACGAACTCTACACCACCTATATAAAGGGACTGCGCGAATGGGACCGCGAGCGGGCCTTCTACCCCGACGCGAACCTCACGCTGCGCGTGGCCTACGGCTCGATCGCCGGATACGAATATGCCGACGGCGAGTACCACAAGCCGCAGACGACCCTCGACGGCATCATCGCCAAGGACAACCCCGAGATCTACGACTACGACATCCCGCAGCGGCTGCGCGACCTCTACGCCTCGAAGGAGTACGGACGCTGGGGCACGGTGATCGACGGCCGCAGGACCGTGCCGGTCTGCTTCCTCGCCTCGAACCACACGACGGGCGGCAACTCCGGATCGCCCGTGCTCAATGCCGACGGCGAGCTCGTGGGCATCAACTTCGACCGCACGTGGCGCTCGACGATGAGCGACATCGCCTTCGACCCCGAGATCTGCCGCAACATCGCCGTCGATATCCGCTACGTGCTCTTCGTCATCGACCGCGTCGGCGAGGCCGGATACCTGCTCGACGAGATGAAGTTCGGCCCAAAAAGGTGATTTACACCCAAAAATATCCCTTCGGGAAGATCGGATATGGCAAAATTTCACTATATTGGTCCGCTAAACCGTTTAAAACAACTTGTTATGGGACACCTTGATGTATTTGTGAGCGTGAGAGTGAGAGTAATGATGACCCTTCTGTTGCTGTTGTCCGTTGCCTGCGGCAAAGATACGACCTCCGAAACAACGGCAGGCTCCGGAATTACCGATGCCTCCTGGGCAGAGACCGAGGAGATCTCCCCGTCGGGAGAGGAACGGGAGTTTACCTTTACCTCCGGCACGGCATGGAGCGCCACGAGCAACAATCCCGAGTGGTGCGAGATCCTGACCGGATCGGGCCAGAAGGGCAAGGCTACGCTCCATATCGCGGTTACCCCGAACACGACAGGCGCCGCCCGCACGACCATCGTCCGGATTACGGCCGAAAGTTTCCCTTCGGTGAGTTTCAAGGTCCGCCAGCAAGCCGACAGCGGAGGTGAAGAGGGAAAAGAAGGGCTGGAGATCAACCGCAACGTCGACGAGGTGCTCGCCTACTACTACCTCTGGAACAAGGACTACCAGGAGCTGGACCGCGACCTCTCGCTACCCTACATCAGCGTAGGCGACAACTTCGTCTACCACACGCTGATGAAGATGACGACCAATACGCTCGACAAGAAATACCACGAAAGCAGCGGAAGCTACTCGCTCTACTCCTACCTGGTGCGGACCCCGTCCTCGAGCCGGGCATCGGCCACGCGCGGCGAGGTGAACCACGGCATCCGGAAGGGAAATCCCGTGCCGAGCTTCGGCGTCGGCCAATACGCCTACGTATCGTTCGGCAACGGCCAGATCGGATTCTGCCCCCTGAGCATCATCTCCGGCTCGCCGCTCGACCAGGCGGGATTCCGCCGCGGCGACGTCATCGTCAAGATCAACGGCAAGACCCCCACGGAAAGCACCTACGCTTCGGTCTTCTCGAAGCTGGTCTACCCCTCGGAGGGAACCATCCTCACGCTCACCCGCGAGGGTAAAACGGAGGAGGTGAGCGTTACGGCCGTCAGCCTCGACCCCACGCCGCTCATCCGCGCCGAGGTGCTCGAAGGCACCCACGTCGGATACATCATCTACGAGAGTTTCGACGCGGCCTACGACAACGACCTGCTCGATGCCATCAAACGGCTCAAGGAGGCCGGCATCACCGACCTGATTCTCGACCTGCGCTACAACGGCGGCGGACACGTCATGACCTCGAACATGCTCTCGACCTGTATCGGCGGCAGCCGATGCCAGAACCGGGTCTACCAGTACTACCGCTACAACGACGACCGCATGGCCGACTGGAAGCAGACCTCCCAGGATCTGGGCACCTCCTACGACCAGGAGGCGCAGCTCTTCTACGAGCGCTTCTACTACGCGAACTACTACGGAGCCCGGCTCTCGAACTACGACCTGAACATCGACCGGCTCTTCGTCCTGGTCAGCGGCAACACGGCCTCGGCCAGCGAGGCGGTCATCAACAGCCTGCGGGGCATCGACATGCCCGTTACGCTCATCGGCTCGAAGACCAACGGCAAGAATGTCGGCATGAACGTCTTTTCGTGGAGCAATGTCGACGGCTTCGACTACGAGTTCGCCCCGATCTCGTTCCAGGGCTACAACGCCAAGAAGCAGTCGGTGGATCCGAAGGGCATCACCCCGGACCATGCCGTCGACGAGCGGGCCACCTCCACGGGCTGGTACGTCGATTTCGGACCCGAGGAGCCGCTTGTCCACAAGGCCCTCGAACTGATCGGTGTGGCGGATGCCACAAGAACGACCCGCGGCACGCAGCGGACGGACATACGCCTGGAGGGCGGCACCCAGCAGGCGCTGACCCATCCGCAGGGCATGCTCTGCACCCAATCCGCAGCGGAGGAGTAACCGCCTTTCGATCAAACGGATCACCCCCGTCAGCAAAAGCGGGACCGGCCCTCGGTCCCGCTTTTTTAACCCCGTTCCGGCACTTTAGGACGCCAAAAATTTGGTGAATAAAAATTTATGCCCTATATTTGCACACCGAATCCCGGAAACGGGGCGACAAGCCCAGGTGGTGAAATTGGTAGACACGCTACTTTGAGGGGGTAGTGAACAATTGCGTTCGTGCAAGTTCGAGTCTTGTCCTGGGCACCATGAGCCGCGTCAGACGTTTGTCTGACGCGGTTTTTCGTTTTCCGTGTCCGCACCGTGTCCGCAAATTACTTCGAAGCGGGGGGGGGTATAGTGCGTTGTATTGTTTGAAGCGCTGAAATTTGGATAAATTGCATTCGCCTGCATGGAGGAAGGTAACATTCACCTTGCTTTCTCGCATCATCGCGTCACCATTCGGCAGTATATAGAAGCACATGTGAAACTGAAGAAACTCACATCATCATCAAGATCAAGAAACTTACCGGGCGACTATCGTCTGCTCCCCTGCCGCAAGCGGATACTCACGGCCGTTCCAGACGAAAACGCCCGTTGTTCCTTCCGGGATGGAGATACGGGCCGTCAAAGGTCCCCCGTCCGTACGTTCATATGCGACCGAAACCTGCCCCTGCGGATGAGGAATCGATCCCGAAGCCTTGTGAAGAGGACCCAGAGCGGGTGCGATGCGGATCTTCCTAAAGCCCGGGGCATCACTGTCGATACCGAGCAGAATGCGGTAAACCTCGATATTGGGGCTCGCCCCCCAGGCATGGCAATCCGAACGCGAGGGTTCGGGCTGTTCGGCCCAGGTGCTCAAACCCAGGTTCAGCTGATCCCTCCAGAGATCGAGCCGCCGGATAAACTGGTCGCCCCGTCCGGCGATCTTCATGGCCTGGTGCAGGTAGTAGCGGAAATAGATCGTACAGGGGATCAGCGACGGATCATCGGCCATCCGGTCGAAAAGCGCCGCAGCCTCCTCGCCCTCGACGATCCGGGCCAGCAGGGCCAGCACGTTGGCATGCTGCGAAAAGCTCTGCCGCGACGGGGTGTCGGCGAAAAGCCCGCGACCGGCATCCCAATAACGCTCCGCAAAATCGGCACGCACGCGTGCGGCAATCTCCCGGTAATGGGCCGCCCAGGCCGCCGATCCGAAGGCCGCCTCCATCTCGGCGGCCGCCTCGAGCGCCAGCAGGAAATGCAGATCCTGAACCGATGAATGCCCGTCGCGCTCGCGGACCGGCTCTCCATAATGGGTTCCGCTCCAGTCCACAAAGAACCAGTAAGGAATGCGTCCGAGGCTCCCGTCGGGATTCAGGAAGGCCTCGAACCACGCCAGGACGGACCGGTAGGCCGGGAGCAGGCTTGCGAGGTAGGCCTCATCGCCGCGATAACGCCAGTAGTCATGGCCGGCACAGATCCACCACAGCGAGAACGACGGGATGAACTGATGCAGCGACGAGGGATAGCGGCTCATGGTGATCCCGTCGGCCGTGAGCGAGCGCCGGCCCTGCTCGAGCGCCTGACGCACCATCTCGTCGTTGCGGGTATTGTAGAGCGAAATCATGGTCTGGATCCGGGTATCGCCGAAATACTGGAGCTGTTCGTAATAGGGGCAGTCCATGTAGGTCTCATTCGCACACAAGCGTGCCGTACGCCACCCCGTACGGAGGATCCTTCCGGCCTCCTCCCACTCCGGAGCCTCGAAAGCCGATTCGCGGACGAAGGGATACATCGAAGAGCAGGCCTCAAGGCCTTCGATGACGAGCGGCTCCCAACCGGCAGTCACCCACAACAGGACATAGCGCCAGGTCCGCCACCAAAGCGGCGTATAGCTCCGTCCGGCACCTCCGTCGGCCACAACCCGGTCGGCATACCCGACAAAAAGTTTGCCCGCCACGGAGTCCCGATGGCCCTTGGCTCCCGTCTCCGCTCTGTCGAAGAGCGATTCGGCATACCCAATCTCGATCTCTGCTCCCTTTCCGCCACGGAACCGGAGCGTGGGATAACCCGTATGCAACACCCCGTAATCAAGCAGCAGCTCCGCCTGCGTCTGCGCCGCCACGACGATCGGGAAGGTGAGCGGTCCGGCGTCGCCGATGCCGGCGGCTCCCGCAACCCGGCGAAGGCGGGGGTCTCCGATCGGCCGGTACTCCATCGGCCGTATGGGCGTCGGCACGAGCTGGCGTCCCGGATAGTCCGTAGCCCCCTTCATCGCACCCGGCTGGATCGGTTCTGCGGCAACCCATGCGGAGTCGTCGCAGGAGGGCTGCTCCCAGCCCCACGGATAGCGGGAGGCATCGACCCGCTCACAGGCCCCGGCGGCATAATACCCCAGCACGGGCTCCTCGCAGGGCGCATAGGCCGCATTGCGCAGGCAGCGCCACGACGCATCGGTATTTACAACCTCTTCCGCCGGAGTGTTCCCCTGCAGAAGGAATCCCAGGCTGCCGAAGGTCATCTGCGCCAGGGGGCGCTTCTCCCCGAAGTGCCACACCACGGCCGCCAGCACGTTGCGCCCCGGCACAAGATAGGGAGCGAGATCCACCGTTTCGAAATTCCAGTTATATACGTCTCCGAGTGCCGGGCCGAGGCTGACAAGCCGGCCGTTCACAAAGAGTTTGTAACGGTTGTCGGCCGAGATGTGAACCAGGAAGTGCTCGGGAAGGCGTTCGAGCGAGAAGCTCTTGCGGAAATGACATACATTGTAGTCCCCGCTGACATCCGGGGCCGTAACCCATTGAGCCGGCCACAGCCCGTCGTGAAGCCGGGGGTCGATCTTCGAGGCGTTCCAGCCTTCGAGACGGATCTGCCCTGCGGCAGAAAGGGAAAACAGCAGAGCAAAAAAGGTAAAGAGCAGACGGAAAGGTTTCATGGGCAGTTTTTTAATCAACTATGAGAACAAGAGCAGCAATATACCTCGGGCAATCAGCAGGTCAATGCCCACTGCAGGCAGTCGTTCCAGCAGGCAGGACACTGCCGCCCGTGCTGATCCTCATCCAGAGATTCCGAACACACAGCTATCCACGTGCGGCCAGCGAGTCGGTTGTCCTGATCCGAGATTATGATTCGGGGACACATCATAAAAATACTTCTTAAAAGCCGCCCCTGTATCGTGACAGCACCATTCCCAGAGGAAGTTTCTTGAGTTTCGATTCGATCCAGGCCGTGAAATCGAACAACACAAGCAGCTGCATCTCATATTTGTCGTTGTGCAGCGCTTCAATCTGTTCGTATATGCGGGCATGCGCCTTACCGGAAGCGAGTGAAAGGTTTTCATTGCCGAGGAACCGAAGCATCAGGTATTCGGTTTTGAACGCCTGCTCTTTTTTCAATGCCAGGCCCCGACGGATGGAACGTATTTCATACTGCAGCAGGTCGAAACTCTCCAGCTCGTAATAGACCATAAGACGGACCAGACGGATCGTCTTCATGATGGGAAGGTATTCGATGTTTCGATCGAAAAGGATCGAATTGATCTGTTTTTTGGCCTGGGAGTATTCGCCCAGTCCGACATGTACCAAAGCCGTATAGAGCAGCAATTCACTCTTTCGCAAAGAACTCAATCGATCAATATTGTCATAGAGTTCTTTGTGCGCCCCCATCAGGTCCCTGCAAGCAGCATAATCGCCCCTGTCAAAATAAGGGAACATCTCGTATTGGAACGCCAGACAGGCCACATTCTCCTTGAACTCCCTGGAATGTCCCTGAGAGAGAGCCTCCAGTTTCCGCCGGAAATAATCCATTTCATCGTAGTTGCGTGACGACCGCAACATGTGGAGAATTCCTTCGAGCACCGAGAGATGGTATATCGGAGGGTTGGCCCGGAACTGAGGGTTCTCGTCAAAAAGGCGCACCAGTTCGCGAAATGAATTCAGAGCCGAAACGCTCTCGCCGACACCCATCAGATAACTGGCCTGAAAGAGCCTGTGATTCTTGGCAATCTCGAAGATGTTTCCGGAGTTTCCGAACGAAGCCGATATGTAGAGTTCCCGAACCATCAGATCATTCAATTCCTCTTTTTGCTTCTCCGAGCGGACGTTTCCGCGGTGGACAAGTCGGTATTTCAGCAGGTCGAACAATGATCCCTGCTCAGTGATCTTTTGTATGTTGCGGATGATCTCTTTCTGCTCGTGATGAATGTGATAAAGATCCTGCTCGGTCATGTTGGGGAAATTCAACCCCAGGAGGTATTCGCGTTTGAGACGCATGGCGAAGAAAAGAATCTCGTAGGCCTCATGTTCCCGAGCCACCTTCAGAATACGGTCCAGCAACTCGAAACATTCGTAGAACATGTCCCGCTCATAAAGAATCCGCGCTATTGAGACTTGCCGGGTCAAATCTTCCGTTACGGTTTTTCGGCGGCGCAGCGACACCAGCACATCCAGAATCCGGTCATAGAGATAATGCATCGAGATATCGAACGATTGGCCCCGAGCTTCTTTCTGGAATGCATTGCGGATTGCCGTTTCATTGACCGAATCCGACCGTGCGATCAGTCGGTACAGCACGACATAATCCTGTTCTGTCCCGTTTTTCGCGATCGAAAGGGCAAAACTCTTTTTTTCGGATTTCGACATCGAACCGATCAGATAGACGAGGGAGTCAAACTTCTTCATATCGGGCTGTCGGATGAAAACACGCGGTCTATTTCGAATCGATAAGGGATGGAACTTTGCGCTCCGATGCGCGTCACAGCCACAGAAGCTGCCACATTCGCGAAGCGCACCGAATCCACGAGCGTATGGCCTTCGGCCAGGTAGACACTCAATGCTCCGCAGAAAACATCTCCGGCACCGGTCGTATCGATGGTCGGTGTTTCATTTGCCGGCAACATGGCCTCCCGCCCCTGGTCATCCAAGACAAAGGCTCCTTCACGCCCCATGGTAATGATGACGTTGGCTACGCCCTTATCCCGGATAATTCCGGCTGCCACAGCAGCACTCCGGCTGTCGGAGACTTTTATCCCCGACAACATCTCCGCCTCGATACGGTTCGGAAGAATGGCATAAAGCCGGTTCATCAGTGTTTTGTGAAGCGAGGCCGCAGGTGCGGGATTCAAAATGACCCGTTTGCCTAGCCGATAGGCCAGATCGACGGCATACGCCACGGTTTCGAGTGGGATTTCGAGTTGCAGCAGAATGATGTCGGCATCCCGTATGACGTCTCGGGCCTTGTCTATGTCCTGTACGGAAAGCGACTGGTTGGCACCGGCTGCCACCGTGATGAAATTCTCACCGGTCGTGTCGATGGTGATCAACGCCACACCCGAAGGATTCTTGTTGTCGGTATATACATACCTCGTGTCAATTTGTTCCGATTTGTAGATTTCCATGGCCTGAATGCCGAACAGATCATTACCTATTTTGGCGACGAACGTAACTTCGGCACCGAGGCGGGCGCAGGCCAATGCCTGATTGGCGTCTTTGCCTCCGGGACTCATGAGAAAAGTGCCGCCCAGGATAGTTTCACCCGGAACCGGCAGACGATCGGCCTGAATGACCATATCCGTATTGGAGCTGCCGATGACCACGATCTTGGTTCGTTTATCGGGATTGAGTCTCATGGTATCTGGTTATAAGCAGTTGTCGTATCGGCAAAGTGTTAGCAGGTTGTGAAACCCTATTCAAAGATACACAAAAAAATATGCGAGAGCGGATTCAGGCCCCCCTTTTTGCCAAGAGATTCCAATGTTGAGAATATAATTATCGTACTACTAATAACCTGAATATTATCATAAAATACAACATTATCGAACAATGACATTGTTTTATGAACGAAAAAATGGCTCGTTTAGACGAGGGCGAATCGCTAATTTAGTCTTAACATAAGCCGGAGCTGCATGGATCCGGCGTGCAAATACCGACCTAAAACTAAAAACTTTGCGACTTATGAACCGACTACTTTCGCTGCTTCTTCATGCCGTGCTGCTTCTGCTCGCGATATGCGTCTCCCGTACGGTGTGCGGTGCGGAACTTCAGCTTGTTCCTTATCCGAATTCGGTGCAGCTCTTTTCTGGGACCTATGCCTTAACCGATGAGTCGGCCGTCTATCTCGACTTGCAGGGCCATGAACGGACGCTTTTTCTCCGTTGGCTCGGAACCTCGCCCCTGAAACTGGAGCGTTGCGCAGACAGGCCGGAGAGGGCGACCGTGAAATTGCTGCTTTCCGATTCGGAATCAAAGCCCGATTCCGAGGCATACGCCTTGCAGATCTCTCGCGATGAGGGGATCCGAATCGAGGCCTCCACGGGAGCCGGGCTCTTTTATGGATTGCAGACCCTTATGCAGCTCACGGAGCAGTATGGACGGGATCGGCTTCCCTGTCTGGCGATCGAGGATGCTCCCTACCTGCGCCATCGCGGATTGATGATCGACGTCTCGCGCCACTATTTCCCCAAGGAGTTCCTGTTCCGCCAGCTGGATGTCATGGCGCACTACAAGCTCAACCGGTTCCACTGGCATCTGGTCGATGGCGCCGGTTGGCGCATTGAGATCCGTCGCTACCCGCAGCTCACGCAGCAGGCGGCATGGAGAACCGACGAAAGCATCGTGGCATGGGAGGATCACGGATTGAAGTATGCAACGATGCAGACTCCAGGAGCCTACGGCGGCTATTATACGCAGGAAGAGGTCCGTGAGGTGGTGGCCTACGCTGCCGAGCGTTATATCACCGTGATTCCCGAGATCGAGATGCCGGGCCACAACGAGGAGGTGCTGGCCGTCTTTCCCGAACTGGCCTGTACGGACGCCGGGGGCCGCCCCGTCGACCTCTGCATCGGGAATCCCGCGACCCTGGTTTTTCTCGAGAACGTCTTGAGCGAAGTTCTGGAGCTTTTCCCTTCGGCCTACATACATATAGGGGGCGACGAGGCAGCCAAAACCGCCTGGGAGCATTGCGACCGCTGCCGGAAGCGGATGGAGGAAGAAGGACTCGCCTCGGTCGATGAACTGCAGAGTTGGCTGATCCGGCAGATGGAGCGGTTCCTGCATGCACACGGGCGCCGGCTGGTCGGCTGGGACGAGATCATGCAGGGCGGATTGAGCCCCGATGCGACCGTCATGTCGTGGCGAGGCCCCCAATACGGGCTTCAGGCGGCGACTATGGGACATGATGCGATTCTTTCGCCGATTCAATACTGTTATTTCAATTTTTATCAAGATGCGCCCGAGGCGCATGTACTCTCGTGGGCAGGTTATACGCCTTTGAAAAAGGTCTACGACTTCAATCCCATACCCGACACGTTGTCGGTCGAAGCACGTGGACACATATTGGGCCTGCAGGCGAATCTCTGGACCGAATACATCCCAACGGAGCAGCAGGCGGAGTCGATGCTTTGGCCACGGGGACTGGCCATTGCCGAAACGGGGTGGACTCGGCCCGAAGAGAAATCCTATGCACGGTTCCGGACGTGTGCAACCGAGGCCGTTTCCCGCTTACGCCATCACGGATTGCATCCCTTCGATCTGGAGCGGGAGGTCGGAGAGCGGGTTGAATACGGCGACACGTTACGCCATCTGGCGAGCGGTTGTCCGGTCCGTTATCTGCAACCTTATACGGAGGAGTATCCCGCCGGGGGCGATACGGCCCTGACGGACGGGTTGCAGGGAGGTTGGTCCTATGAGGACGGCCGCTGGCAGGGGTTCATCGGCAACGATATGGATGTGGTTATCGATCTGGGCGCCGAACAACCTGTCCGGGAGATCGGAGCGAACTTCATTCAGGATCGTTTCGGGTGGTTCTGGCTGCCCTGCAAGGTTGAGATCTCGGTTTCGTCGGACAACGAGCACTTCACACCGCTGGCTGTCGTGGAGAATGATCTCCCGTTCGTGCAAACCGGATTCTATCTCCGCCGTTTCGGATGGAAGGGGTCGGCAGAGGCCCGTTATGTCCGGTATGTGGCCCGTTACGATGCGGCGAATCCCAAGAAAGGATTCCTCTTTACGGACGAGGTTGTCGTCCGTTAGGCTTCGGCTTCCCTATCGTTCTCTAAAACCTGCAAGATATGACACTGCAACCGACCCGGCCGCAAGGCCGCCTGCTCTCGCTCGACGTGATGCGGGGCATTACAATCGCGGGGATGATTCTAGTGAACAACCCGGGCTCCTGGTCCACGGTCTATGCTCCGCTGCTGCATGCGGAGTGGAACGGCCTGACTCCTACCGATCTGGTCTTTCCGTTTTTTATGTTCATTATGGGTGTCTCCTGCTTCGCCTCGTTGCGCAAATTCGAGTTCCGCCCTTCACGGCAACTCCTTGCCAAGATCCTTCGGCGCACGTTTCGGATCTTTCTGGTGGGCATTCTGCTGGGATGGTTCGGGCTGGCGCTCTCCAACTGGGCACGCCTCGACGCCGAACAGCTTCCGTTCTTTACTCACCTGTGGCGTTCGTGCGCGGAGCTGGACCATCTGCGGATCCTGGGAGTTCTGCAACGGCTGGCACTCTGCTACGGAGCCGCATCACTGATCGGAATATACGTACGGCACAAGTACATACCTTATATTATCGCCGCAGGGCTGGTTGTTTACTATTTGATACTGCATCTCTGCAACGGACTGGTCCCCGGCGAGGGCAACGCGCTGTGCAACCTGGACCGCATGTTGTGGGGCGAGAGCCACATGTATCTGGACCGCGGAGTGGAGCCCGAGGGGCTGTTGAGCACGATCCCCTCCATATGCCAGACTCTGATCGGCTTCCTATGCGGGCGCATTCTCTTCCGGCAGGGGACCGACAATCGGGAACGGATGCTGAAGCTCTTTCTGATCGGCACGTCGTT
>ERZ824575.3086-NODE-3086-length-12100-cov-4.466418_pt1 | contig 12100 bp, 16 predicted proteins | sample MGYA00519470_ERZ824575 | MGnify/ENA primary metagenome ERZ824575 (study PRJEB31778, sample SAMEA3449170) | human gut metagenome | biome: human gut; feature: human-associated habitat; material: faeces | place: United Kingdom | collected 2010/2012 ...
CTTAACTTTTGCAATACCATAAGGGTAGTCATTGCCCCAATTAATATAACCATCATACAAGAACCAATTAACAGGGAATGTATTCCAAGTAGATTCGTAGTAAATGATTGTAGGAACTGTCAAACCTTGAATAGGATAACCACCGACAGGTGTATTTTGAATTTGGAACATAGGAGTATTTTTATAAGGACCTAACAGTCCTAAATTTGTACAAGTCAACTCAATATAATTTTCACTATTACCCGTAGCTTGAAAACAAATTGTACATAAATTATTAACGTATTGAATTTCAAAATATGGTTTACCATGTTCAATATTGACGCTATAACCATAAGAACCACTATATCCTACCGCTGAATTATCGCTAAAAGTTTCAATATAATTAATTGAACCATAAAGAATAGCCTTATAAATATATTTAGCAAGATACTTACTTGCTGTAGTGTTTGGATGAATATTATCACTAGTATTTATAAAATCTTTATTGTGCATAATCCAATTAAGATTATTAATAAAATCGCAGTCTCCATCCATCCAAATATGGAATGCTGTGTTATAAAATTTAAAACGTTCAAGTTTTCGATACCATCCAATAAAACCAAGATGGATTTTACAATTAGGTAACACACTTCTAACTTTAATTAAAAATTCACTTAAACGATCTCTAATATCCTTTTCAGTGGCAATGGAAGCGTGTAGAATGTTTCCGTCGTTTGCACCTCCAAAAACATATAAATCAGTAATGCTATTCTTTTCATCTTGAGTCCATGATGCAGTATTACTATTAAAAATATTAATGAACGCTTCACTCTTATCATAAGGCCAACCAAAACCAGCACCACCAACACTCCAATTATAAGCATAAATAGAATTAGGTATCATACTTTCAAGTAAAGTTGAAAAAGAAGAGCCTCCCACGCTTTCGTCTACCCCGTAACTATCAGTCATAAGAATAAATTTTCTATCTTTAAGTTTAGAGAATTTATCATCAACTTTTGACATAAAATCTTGTAATTCTTTATCAATACGTGTAACGGTTGCATCAATTTCTTGTTTATTTTGTTTAATGAGTTCTCTTCCCTCACTATCTTTTAATGGATATGTTCCGCTACTCATTTTTAATTTATCAATATATTGTGTCATATTATCACTCCTTATAATGTTTTAGTTGTCACGGGATCAGTTAAAGTATTTGTAAATACAAAAGATAAGCTTGTATCATCAGCGTTATAAATTCCATCAAGTGTAATTTTTCCACTAGCTAATAATTCATTAATATTTTTTTCAATTTCTTCCAAGAACCTCTCATAAATATCTATTAAACCTTTATAACCGTCTATTAAATCTTTATATTGTTTAATCAAAAATCCTAAATCTTGGTCATAGTTTCCCGTATGTGGATAATCATATAAAGCCATAATATTCCCTCCTTAATATGGTAATTGATTTGTGTACGCTACGTGTAGACAAAATTCATCAAAAAACATTCTAGCGATAACTTCATAGACATTGAATCTAGTTTGTAAATCAATTTCTTGATTAATCATATCGGCAGTGGTAGTAACACCGATATTACCTTTTTCTATATCTTCAATAGTTAATTTAATATTTTCTTTTTCATTTCCTCTAGTGTTATTATTTCCATTTTCATTCCTATTATTATGAGAACTTGTTTTACTGTCATTTGAAAACCCGCTAGTGTCATAAGCGCTCACTTGGTTTATATCCTCACCATTATCATTAATAGAATTATTATGTGAGTTATCAACAGTATTATCTTTTTGTCGTTCGGTTGTTTCAATGTGTGTTTTTGTTCCATCCTTATTCCAAATGGGATTATAATCTTTATCATATTTCAATGAATAAAGATAAACTAACTTATCAAATTGGTCTTTGTGTTTTTTAAAAAAGTACTGTACCTTAATTTGTAGTATTTTTATTTCCGGATATATAGGCTCATTCATTCCGCATACATCCATAATAGTATTAATTAATGTATCTCTATCTAATTTTTCATTAATATCTATATCTTTAAATACTTCGTCATACGTATACAACTGACAAATACTAGCAAAACTAAACATCAATATCACTCTCCATTCTTTTTTGAAGTGTAGTTATTACCCTTGAATTAATAGAGAAATGCAAATTAGTAATATCATCAAAATTAGGGTTTTCATTGATTCTTTTCGCACATTCATTAAGCGAATCAATATATCGAACAATTGTACAACGTACTTCACTATTATTAGCATTAACTTCATCACTGTTTAATCTTTCTCTCTTATCGGTGTTAGCGTTATTGATACCGATTTCGGTTAAAAATTCATTCATAATAGTTCTTTTAGTCAAAAGTAAATCATTTCCAATATAAGTATTTTTAACATTTAAGAAATAACCGTTGTCTTGGTCTTTATTTAAACTTTTCATCCCTTTTTTTAAAAATACAGCGGGATTACCTCGTGTGACATCATCATACATTTTTTGTAATGACTTGAGCTGTGCATCAGTTTCAGCTTCAAAAACATGAGCAACCCTTGAGTTATATAATGAAATATTTAACGAACAATCAATATTTGCAAGTAAAACAGCATACCTATTGATTAACGACGTAACCCCTTGAAATTTATTATATTCATAATTTATATATAAGAGTTCTCCTTTTTCTCCAATTTTTTCGTCAATATCTCGTAAAACGGGATTATTAACTAAAACATTTGTCGGCATATAATACATATTTTGTCCATAGAATCCACCCTCTAATGCAAGAGTTCCAATGTCAGTTTTAACAATAGGAATATAACCATTCGTTAAAAGTACATCCCACATATTATCAACATTCCAATTTGACGGATAACCACTAACACTTAAAACACTTTTTAATTTCGTCATTAATTGGAATTGATAATAAAAGAATGAATTATTAGTCATGTCATTTACTGATTTAGGATTGTGATGAAAGAACCCTCTTACTAGTTCGGTAAAGCCATTACCATATTCTTTTTTACTCAAGATAAACACCTCCATTTAATAAACTATCGATTTCATCTTTATATTGCTTCGGCGCCCACGTATTAACATTTGCGTTAGTTGTTTGAACAAAACCACTTAAACCACTTAATGATAAAACTTGATTGCAAGGTCTCCCATAATTACTAGCTAAACTATCAGGTTCAACATTCGTGTTATGAGAAATACACACAAGTGTTATATCTTTTTTAGAAATATAAGAAGTGTTACCTCCACTACCCCCTACCGATCCAACATTTGTACCAATAGCCGATGTGATTGCATTAAAAGCTGAAACTCCTGCACCTGCATAATTTCCCATCAAACCCGCTATACTTCCCGCGACTACGTTACCTATAGCACCCAAAGGATTGCCTTGCGTGACTGTAGAGACTTGAATAGGGACACCCATTTGTGCAACACAACGCGCTTGATTTTCGACAATATAACAAATTTCTCCAACCACACTATCAAGTGTCATATTGATATTAATACTTGATTTACCTTGAAAATTATCCGCGTTTAACTCAAGCCATCCGTATGCAGGTAGATAAAGCAATAATGATGTAAATTGGCTTCTATTTCTAAAATCGCTAAAATTCCAAGGGATAGGAATAGAAACACTACCCGTAGCGTCTCTATTAACCGCGTTACCAACTACTCCCGTATTATAACCACCTGCGAAAATTATTTCACTAATAGCACCTATAATGGTGCAAGGGTTATATATACAAGAAGTAATACATGAACCTGTATCGGTTAGCATTTTGGAAATAGCATTATTAGGGTCAGTAAACAACTCGGCAAAAGCGTTATCACTCATTTTTGACATTATTTTTGCAAGTTGGCTATCAGTAACCGCTACATATGGATTTGAATGTGTTCCAACATAAGATATAATATATCTAGGTTGTGGTGTAGCGATAAATGACAAATTAGCATTACTAGTGTTAATGATTGTATTTTTCGCACTTGATAATCTTGAGTCAATTAAATCAGTATTATAATTACTAGTCGAATATAAAACAAAAGCACTTGTACTTTTAATATCGTTTTTCCATGTTGCCAAAACATCAATTTCACATGAAATCGTCCAAACTCCATTTCTCGTATTAACAATATCAGTAATATAATAAAACCAACTTCCCCACGATAGATAAGAAAAATTTGTTGGATTAGTAGTTAAAATAAAAGATGGATTGTAGTGGCTACAACCCTCTTTTAAATTAACGTTTACGAGAATGCCTTTAGAGGGTCTTTTTGTTGAATTTCTTCGTTTAGTAAAATTGTATAAAGTAATTTCCATAACCCTCTCTCCTTTTTATTTATCAGCAATATAGAATACTACAAAGTTTTCGCTTAAGTCATTAAAGTAAAGCTCCTTATGATGATAATAGGTATTATAATATCCACCCGCGCTATTGAATGGTGTTGTCGAATTCCAACTATCTTTTTTATATAGACCTAAAGCGTCACGATCATATAAAACTCCTAAAATATTAGTAAATGTTACAGTCTTACCGTTATTCGCTGTTTGTACGTTAATATCTCTAGGTTTTTTAATAGATTGCCAAAAGCTTGTTGTATGATAATTATCTAATTTGACATAGCCATCTTTAAAAGCTTGATATTGTACGACTGTTTCTAATCTACTTTCAAAATCCTCCAAAATTCGTAAATGTTGCAACGACTTCGGTGTGTGTCTTGTTTGTGTACCGTTATTATATATACCTTTAGTCATATTTTCCATATATTTTGAAATTAACTTTATTCTTGATACACAATAAGCTAGAAAATCTTTATCGTGTAAACAAGTATTTACTGTTAAAGTTTTATTTGTTTCCATGTTATATAAAGATAATAAGTTAATTGCACGTTCCGTTCCATGACATTCCGCAATAAAATTATTGATACAGTTTCTCGCTAAACTTTCTAGTGATAATTCGATAGCGTTTTGCACCTCTCCATAAATAGCGCTAATAAACCCATTCATTGACGTATCACTTGTGAAAGCTTCTTCTAACTGTGTTCTTTTTACTGTAACATAAAATTGGTATGGTGTTTCAGTTGTAAAGAATGATTGTGTAACGTTAGTGTTCGCTACTTTATACATGTCTACGCTTTGACCTTCAACTAAATTGTAGCTTTCATCTTCCGTAGCTTCCGGCATAGACACTTTGATTTTTTGAACGATATTTCCCCATTGCATTGAATCTAGCACCATATCGCTATATTTTGATTTATATTCTCTAAATGAAATAATAGTTCTACCAATACGTTGAGCTAACGAATTTAGCCAAGTGTCCGCAAGACCATTTGTACTTAAAACGGTTTGACCTAATGAGATTAAACCAGCTTCATCTACTACAGTTAAATCAGTAACACCCATTGTTTGAGAGTTTACTGAATTTACAATATCATAAATTTGTTTTACCGCCATTTTTATTCCTCCTAGTCATATCTTGAGAACCCTTTAAAAGGATTTTCATCTTTCTGTTCTACATTTGCATGTAAAATTGTTTTTTCTAATTTTTTAATTTTTTCTTCTAGCTTTTTATTGTTTTGTTCTAATTTTTCATATGTTTCACGTGGAACATATTCTTCTTTTGGTTCTGTTGGATCTTTTGGTTCTGTTGGATCTTTTGGTTCTGTTGGATCTTTTGGGTCACTCATGTGTTATTCTCCTTTCTAACTTTTATTTATAAATAAAAGTGGGAGTAAAAGATATCCCTATCAGTACCAGCTTTCCAGCCGTTGGATTTGTACCCTCCCATGTATTATTATATATAACATTTTAATCGTTGTCAACGTATGATGTTTTTTAATTTTAGTTTCAAGTCATAGTCTTGATAAGCTATCATCTTATTGTCAATGTATAAGTTAAGTTCCCATGCTTTTTCACGCTTGAATAGTTTTTCATCATCAAAACAAGGGCATTGACTTTTCATTTTTGAAACGTAAATAATACCGCTGTCCTTAACTTGGTAAAAATATAGATTTTCAAATGAAAAAAGTGGTAAAAGTTTATTTCTTTGAAATTTTTTAATATCGCTAAAATCATCATTGACAAATATATTTGATGTTGACATTTTAGTGTAATCAGCTTCACATCCTAAAAGCCTATATAGAGCAGTTTTCTTTTTCTCTCTTGATATTGGTACGTCAATAGGTAAATGTAAATAGAGACCTCTTTCTTCATCAATGAATTTTTCCGTTCCCGTTTGTATCATAGCCATAATTTTACTAGGAAGCTCTAATTCTCTCAAGATAGCGTTGTCAAGCATATTTGCATTACCGCATAATATAATTTTTACGGGTTTTCTACCGTTAACTTCTCTATTACGGTTTACAGTTTCAATCATATCAAAAAACAATGTTGCTTGCTTTTTATCAATAGCCGTTTTTATAGGCGATTTAGATATGAATTCATCATAGAAAATGTAGTCGTAGTCATCAAAATCAGTACCACGATATTTTGCAAATGTTGATAAAGCACCCGCAATTCCATATGAACGTTTTATTATTCTTTCATCATCTTTTTGTTCAACTTCTTCTATCAAATATACTTTTTTCTCTTTTGTAATCTCAATATTTGTATTGCAATCTCTATTGATTGCTTTAAATGTGTTTGACTCTCTAGTCAAAGACATTTCCATTTCATTTTCACTAGTTCGTAAATAAATAAACTTTCTATCATTATCAGTAATTAAACCTTTTTGAATTGAATAGGATTTGCCGATACCTCGACCACCGATAAACAAATAAAGGAAATAATCAGTATTTTTGACTATTTCCCATGCGTTAAAATAAAGACTTTTTTCTTTACTCATTTTTAAATTTTTGCTTCTAATGAATAGAAAGTATTACCGCTTTTTGATGTTCCACTAGTGATGACTACGTCGACTGTAGCGATATCAATAGAATTCTCATTACATAAGTCTAATAATTCTCTAAAGCTATTCATAATCGTTTTAGAGTTTGTTCCTAAAATTTCTCCAGCATCAGTTAGAAAACTAAAGCAATCCATTTCTTCTACTTCTCCCGTTTCTACAGTAGTGATTTGTGATTTTGTAAAAACATAATCTTTAATTTTAAAGACGTTGTCTACAAACTTTTTACAAGCAATAGATGAATTTGATTTAGCAATAGCCATTGCTTTTAATGGTTCAGTGTTTGTTTCTACTACTTTGATTTTTAATTGTTTTGACATTTTTCTTACCTCTTTTTATTTCTTTCTCACTCACTATTTATGCGGACTTGTGACCGCCTATCTCATTTTTTGGTGTGACGTCGAATACTTTGATACATATACAAATACTGTTATTTTTTTTAATGTTGTGTTATTTAATTGTAAATTTTTCGAGATAGGTTAGTTTAAGAAAGAACCTATTTTCTAGGTCTTTCATATGCTTCTTCAATTATAATAATAATTTCATTGAATGTGAACCGCTTATAATATTTATGAATTTTTAGAAAATCATCTAAAGTGAAATTTTTTCGATTTAATTTATTATAAGCAGTTGCTTTACAACATCCTAAAGCTTCCATGATATTTTTGATTGTCAAAGTTGGTAGATCTTTTTTATATTCTCTAGTCATAGTTCTCTCCCTCTCTTTACTAAATTAATTCTAACATTATAGAATTTATTCGTCAATATCTTTTCTCGAATTTTCTAATATTTTTAATAAAGTTTTGTTTAATTCCTCAAATTTATTGCTAAATTCTTTTAGCGTGGTATTGTTATACCACATAAAATAAATCAGACAAGCAACAGCTACACCATTATTCACAAATAAATTAACCATTTCTTCCATTTTTATTCCTCGCTTTCTAATCCGTATAAAATTGATAGCATAACATCAGTCATTCCTAATGTATAAGTAGTATCTACTAACGCTATATTACTAGCATTTTCAATTTTACAGCCTTGAACTGTAATAAAATGTTTTTTATCGTCATTATAGTAGACTGTTTTTCTACCACTATTTATAAATTCAGTACCGATTTTAAACTTTGACAAACCGCCTTTTTCTTTTAGTTCTTTAGCACCACTTATTTTATTTAGCCCTGCTACTGTTATCCCTATTTTATTATTTTGTTTAAAGGCATATTTTTTAGCACCTAGCGTAACAAATTCATCATAGCCTTTTTCTCTATCATACAATCCTAGAAAATATTTTTGATTACCTACTTTGACACTATTTATTATATCATTGTCACTACACCATTCAATCATTTCTTGATTGATTTGTTCAAAAACTTCATCATGATTACCGACGTATTTAACACTATCCGTATCAATGTATACACAATCTAAACCTATCTTATCAATAGCTTTTTGAAGATTACTTCTACAAATTGCTGTCACAAATAAACCCCATTGATAAGTTAAAAAGTTATTTCTTTTACTGTAGTAATCATCTAAAGTAGAATTTTCTCCTTTTTCCCATTGATCGTTAAATAAATTTTCTTGACGTATAATGTCAGTTACAATCATACCGTAAAGCGAATTTAATTTATTTTTAGATTTCATATATTCATATTCCTTTTGTTCTATACCTTTTAATTGTGATTTTAATGTGAAAAATTCTATTACTGTATCAATTAACTCTTGTGGTAGAAAACCTTTATGAGAATAGTAGAAATCTTCTACACGAACATTTTCTTGATCGTATTCGTATTGATTTATAAATATTTGATAGTCATAATTTGTCATGGCTATTTTTATAAAGTCAGCTTCTAATACGCGACCATTGTAGCAGTATTCTTTTCCCTTAAATTTGGAGTTATAGGTTGGTGTTATAAATTCTTTACATTTCGAGTAAGGAATATAGGGAAAAGGAACACCTTTTTTTAATTTCACATTTTCAAATGAATAGTAGGCTAGTGTGCAGTAACGAGTGTTATAATCATCTAACATATCAAGTGATGTTATCGTTTCTTCTTGAAATGGAGTGATTGGATATAGACCACTTATCATAGCATAAGGATATGCGCTAGACATATCATAGGATGAAACATCATAGTTGATAAAGTTAGTTTTATACCGATTAGAAGCCGTGTTACCACCTCTAAAAGCGTCCTTGCACAAAGTATATAATTTATCATTTAGTTTTAATTCTAAAAATTGCTTTCTATTTTTCTTGTTTTTTCTCATATTATTACGACATTCTCTACGTACATACCCCGTTGAAGTCAATGGAATTGTTGTTAGTGTATCTTCTTTTAAAAGATAAATAATAGCTTCATACAAACCCATGACATCATTAAAACAGTAACCTAATTCGCTCATTGTTAAATTGGTTTGAGGAGTGAAGATTTTATGATAGTCTAAATCCCCACTACCTTTAAAATAGTGTGCGTTTGGTGTATTCTCAATAAATTTTTTCAAATTCATATTTGACAATAAATAAGAGCATCTAAATTCTATATTGAACTCTTTCGATATTGCTTTTAATGGTTTTCGTTTATCAATAGCAAACACATTTTCTAATTTTATCCAAGAATAGAGAAATTGAAATTCATAAGAAAAGTTATGTATATAACATACTAATTTATGATTTTCATCAAAATTTTTTAACGCTCTATTCATTTTTCTCAAAAAGGTTAGAAAATCGTTCCATCTTCTTCCAAAGCATACGTAACCATCTATACATACTTGCCAATGGTACATATAACCCTCAAAAGAACCGTCAGTTTTTTCTATTGTTGATGTTTCAATGTCAAACGTCATTAAATGTTCTATATATCTTTTTGTTGGTTGAATTAAAGGATTTGATTTTTTAATTCTAAAATATGGAAAATCTTCTTGATTGTACGCTTTTACAATAGCTTTACTATTGTTAAAATTTACTAAACACCCTTGCATAATTATTTATCCTTATTTTTTCTTGTTTTTAAAGCTTTAATATTTCTTCTAAATTTATCCTTATCAAATTCGCGGGTAAAACGTTTCCATTCACGAATAAACTCTTTGTCACTCACACCACTAATACGAGCATGTTCCCAATCTTCAATCAAATTGGTCGATCCATAACCCTTGTCTTTTGCTTCATTTAAAAATTCCCCACCGCCTAGAGTTAGAAAAGTTCTAAAATCATCAACATTAAGACTTTTTGCTATGTTTGGTGCTGAATATTTTAACCGTGTTTGTAAAGTGTCTACAGCTCTTTCTAATCCTTTTTGAACAGTTTCTTCAACGTAGCTTACACTTGTAGTAGATGAAGCGTATTTAGAATATAAATCTACATTTAGATCGTAAAGCTCTTCACTTGATAATTGATCAAGTTTTCGTTTACTTGTAATGTAGCGGTTAAATCCTGTTTCACTTTGTGTTCTTTTATACGCGTACGATTTCTTTTCTAGTCCAGCTTTTTCTAGTTCTCTATATCGTCTATTTATTGTACGTGATAGATATTGTGCATTTTCAATTAGTTCGTTTCTTGTTTGACTGTCGTATTTAAGTCGACGTAAACCCATTATTTTTTTATCTTGTTCTTTAATTCTTTTTTCTCTTAAATCTTCTATATATTTTTTGAGTCCTTTATTTAGTGCCATATATTACCACCTCTTTAGACATTCTAACATATTAGACATTTATTGTAAAGTGTCTATTATGTGATATAATTATAGCATAAAAGGAGGAATGATTATGAATGTTGATAATTTTATAGCTAAAATTTTAGAGTATGAAAAAATGCCTACAATTTATAAATTGGGCAAATTTATGAATAGTTATCGAAAAGGCAAAAATGGAAAGTTTTTGGAATGTGATTGTAGTGGTTTAATTAAAGGCACTTTGTGGGGTTATCCACATAATGGAAAGTATGGTAATATCTATCCGGATGTTAACGCAAATACGATTATGTCTACTTATTGTTATAATCAATCGAGCAATTTTTCTAATATTGCACCAGGGGAGTTTGTTTGGATGAATGGGCATATTGGTGTTTATATTGGTAATGGTAAGGTATGTGAATGTAGCCCTAAATGGGAAAATGGTATTCAAATTACTAACCTAAATGCTAGAAATTGGAAAAAACATGGATATAGTAAATGGCTTGATTATTCTAGTAATTCTAGTTCTAAAACATGGGATATTGAAAGAATTGCTAGAGACGTGATCAATGGTAAGTATGGAAATGGTCACGAAACTAGAAAAAAAATGATTGGTTGTGATGATGCTACGTACCAAGAAATTAGAAAACGTGTAAATGAATTGAGTAAATGAAAAAGGATATTTTTAACTATCCTTTTATTGTTATGTGAATTAAATTTTTTTGAATAACCTGGTAATCTTCTATTTCCATAGAAACAACTGTTAAACCTATTATATCTCGTAAGTCATTAAATGTTATTTTAATAGCTGTATTTATAATATCAAATTTATCATTGATAACAATACAAAAATTAAAAGTTTTTTTGTGTTATAACGATTATTTTCAATCATTTCTTTTAATGTCATTATTCGAATATCTCCTTTTTTAAATAAATATCTAAATATTTCATACTACTAAATTTAACCGGTTCTTTAATTTCGAAATGCTCTTCATCCAATTCTAAAATAAATAAAGATATATATATTCTAAAACTAGCTAAATCCATTCTATCAGTAATAGGGCTATTATTGTAAAATAATTTAATTTCTATTTCTTGTTCAGTTGTTTCTTTTCTAATGTGTTCCAATTCATCCCATAAAATCATTTTTTCATTTCCTCCTTATAATAAATAATATAACAAGTGATAGTACTAGAAATGTCATAGCGTTAGCGTTTAGTATCATTGATGACCACATCACAATCTAATATAATATTGTTTCTAAAACTATCATATACCGTTCTATTTAAAAAAATACCAAACCCTAAAGTATCTAACATTGATTTAGCCGACATTGTAACTATAAGCACATCAACATTAATACTGAATAAATTATATATTATATCTCCTTTACCGTCGTCTACTAATTCTCTTAAAATCATATAATGTTTTTTTTTCATTTTTATCCCTCCTACATAACAAATAAAAAAATATATATAACAATTAATAATGCTAAACATAGCATAGCGTTAGCGTTTAGTAACATTAAACATT
>ERZ824575.3087-NODE-3087-length-12093-cov-9.332780_pt1 | contig 12093 bp, 13 predicted proteins | sample MGYA00519470_ERZ824575 | MGnify/ENA primary metagenome ERZ824575 (study PRJEB31778, sample SAMEA3449170) | human gut metagenome | biome: human gut; feature: human-associated habitat; material: faeces | place: United Kingdom | collected 2010/2012 ...
CTGCCTGCCTAATCCGAGGACACGCTTCAAGGTACCCCTATCAGGAGTAGCGGAAAGCGTCCTCTTTTTATGTGCGTAAAGAGATGTAGGGGCGACCCTTGCGGTCGCCCAAATCGACGTCGGCGGCAGCTGTGCGGGCGACCGCAAGGGTCGCCCCTACGAAACAGCCACCGATAGTCCGGGTGTAGGGCGGCATCCGCCGTTCCCCGCTCTCTGTTCCCATGCACTTTCCCGACACTTTGCCGCTTCACTGTAAAACTTCCCGCATATTGCACGGTTTCCGTTGACGAACGGCGGCGGTTTTGGTAGAATTTACACAGAAAATGCCGCCCGGTGGGGCGGCGGAGAGAAGGAGAACCGACTATGAAAGATCTGAAGCATCTCATCTGGTTCGAGGAATTGCTGCAGCAGGCCCACAACGAGCTGGTGGAGCAGGCCACGGCTCAGGGACAGGTGGCCCTGGGCTATAACTGCTACTACATCCCGGAGGTACTGCTGAACCTGCCGGGCTGCTTTTCCTCCCGCCTGCGTGCCCCCAACAGCACCACGGCGGACGTGGCGTCCTACTACATGACCAACCGCAACTGCCCCTATGTCCGCTGCATCCTGGAGCGTGCCATCGAGGGGGGCTACAACTACCTGGGCGCACTGTTCGGCGCCGAGGGCTGCGCCGCCATGGAGCGGATGGAGGAGCACTTCTTCCTGCTGAAGCCGGTGGAGAACGAGCGCTTCTTCGTCACCATCATCGACCCGCCCATGAAGGGCGACAATACCAGCCTGGACTACTACAAGGCCCAGCTCCGGGAAAAGGTGCTGGACAAGCTCCACCAGATCTACGGCATCGACACCTCCGAAAAGGCCCTGCGCGGTGCCATCGAAAAGCACAACGACCTGTGCCGCACCGTCACCGCGATCGGCGACTTCCGCAGGCTGGACAACCCGCCCATCACCGGCTATGAGTTCCATGTGATCCAGCTGGTCAGCCAGGTGTGCCCCCACGACCTGATCCTGCCCTATCTGAAGGAAACGCTGGAGGAGCTGAAGACCCGCCAGCCGGAGCCCAAGTTCCCCTTCCGTGCCCGTGTGGTGCTGGCCGGCAGCGAGATCGACGACCCCGAGTTCACCAAGCTGCTGGAGATGTGCGGCGCCATGGTGGTGGCCGACCGGTACTGCTTCGGCAGCTTCCCCAGCCGGGAGGAGATCGAGATCCGGGACGGCGAGACCGCCTATGACGCCATCTGCCGCCACTACCTCCACTGGAACCAGTGCGCCCGGTTCATGGACGGCGGCAAGATCGACCAGCGCCACGACCAGCTGGAGCGCCTGGTGAAGGACTACCACGCCGACGGCATCATCTACGAGAGCATGAAGTTCTGCGAATTCTGGAGCTACGAGAAGGTGCTGGCCAGCCATATCCTCAGCGCCGAGCGGGGCATCCCCTGCTGCACCATTGAAAAGGAATACACCCTGGGCTCTGCCGGACAGCTCCGCACCCGGTTCCAGGCGTTTGTGGAGAGCCTGGAGATCAAGAAGATCGAAGCGGCCCGAAAGGGGGAGACGAAATGAAGAAGATCAGAAATCCGCTGACCGCCGCCTGCGCGGCCATCGACAAGAAGCTGGAGCGGTTCGACCCCAAGTGGCAGGCCCGCCACGGCACCGGCGGCCTCCGCAGCCGCTATCAGGACAAGACCGGCATCGCCCGCTACCGCGAGTGGCGCGGTGTGAAGGACACCCTGGTGGACTACGGCGCGTGGCTGAATAACCTGCTGGCCATGGGCAAGATGGTGGCCTCCGCTCCCGTCCCCTGCCTGAAGGGCTTCTGGGAATACCGCTGGATGGGCTCCTATCTGGGCACCTTCGCCTTTATCGACCGCCTCTTCGAGGGCTTCCGTGGCGAGGAGCTGCGCATCGCCCATATGAACATGCACTGCATCGTGGTGAGCCTTACCAAGAAGATCGCCCTGGTGCTGTCCAACGACAGGCGCTTCGGCGGCGGCCCGCTGTCCGACCGGATCGTGCCCATGGACGAGGTGCTGCCGCCCCTGTTCATGGCGGGCTTCCCCGGCCTGATCCCCATCCCCCTGCAAACCCTGCCGGAGTTCATCATCTGCGACATCGACCAGAAGCTCCAGCCCCACTACATCGACGTGGCGGAGTCCTTCGGTCTGGCGGCGGACGTGTGCTCCCGCTGCTCGGCGGAGACCGGCGTGGCCATCGACGACGACTTCCCCATCTTCGGCAAGGCCATGCTGTCCACCAACATGCCCTGCAACGCCAGCGAGGCCACCTCCATGTTCCAGCGCCGCCGCATCGCCCTGCCGGACTTCCCGGTGACCCTGGCCATGATCCACAACGAGCCCGGCGCACACCCCTACTCCAAGCAGGTGCTGAAGGACGCCATCGCCTTTATTGAGAAGGAATACGGCGTGAAATACGACTGGGACGCCCTGTTTGACCGGGCCGCCCACATGAACGAGCAGAACACCATCGAGCTGGAGAAGTGGGACATCTTCAAGACCCCCTACTCCGCCCTGTGCGGCATCGCCGAGACGCTGTACCGCCTGTACTCCTGGGCCAGCGTCAACGGCCAGGAGGATCAGTTCACCAAGAACGACCGCAAGGTGCTGAAGCTGATGCAGCAGGCGTATGAGCGGCGCTATGAGCCCTTCGGCGGCACCACCCGCCACCGGGCCTTCCTGTGGGGCCCCTCCGCCGTGTACTATACCGACTTCCCCACCTGGACCCAGAACTGCTGGGGCATCAACATCGTGCTGAACATGGACTCCACCATGGGCCACAACATGATCTCCACCACCGACCCCGAGCAGGCCATGGATGACCTGGCCCTGTTCTCCGAGAAGGGCGTCATGCGTCACCACGCCGTGGGAGGCTGGGACAACGTGAACGCCGTGTGGGACTGGGCCCGGAATTTCCACTGCGACATGGTGCTGTTCAACGACAACGTGGCCTGCAAGGGCATGAACGGCGTCCACGCCCTGATGGAGGAGCAGGCCCGCGACCTGGGCTTCCACTTCATCTTCGTGGAGCACGATCTGGAGGACTGCCGCACCATCTCCCGCCGGGATATGCGCCGCTGCGTCAACGATTACATGTCCGTCGTCCTGAATGAGACGCCGCTGGACGCCACGCTGGTGGACTTTGACGACAGCGAGGCGTGGTAAGGAGGAACCGTCAAATGAAAAAAGCGTTGAAAATCATGGGCAAGGTGCTGTGGAAGCTGCTGATCGTGGGCGCGATCGGCTTCGTGGTGACCTTCGCCATCTATATGCTGAACCTGGAGAACAAGCTGATCTACCGCTTCGTCTACCCTCTGCTGCAAAAGCACTACGACAACCAAAAACGCGACCGCCGGGTATAAGCCGCAGTCCGATAGACCTCCGTAGGGGCCGGCGTCCCCGACGGCCCGCACGATAAACGGACACGGTCTGGTGGTATGATCCTGTTGCGGTACCCAAAATTTCCGCGCTGCCTCACGGCGGGCGCTTGAAATTTTGACCGCTGCCACTCGCTCACCTCGCTTCATCCGCCACTGGCGGCGCTCGGATCGCTCCCCCCGACGGCCCGCACGACGAACGTATAATTTTCCGGTAAACGGTGGGGCGTCGAGGACGCCGCCCCCTACAACCGACCACAAGACCCCCGCATGATTTGCGGCGGCCTGAGGTCACCCCGCCCTACGAAATCACACACAGGGAAAAGCGAAAAAAATTCCGATCATGCCGCCGATAGCGGCATACCTCACCTCTTCACTCTTCACTTTTCTCTCTTCACTCAACCGTACCCCCAAAAAGGAGACCCTCATGGATCTGACTGAAAAAACACTTTCCACCGAAAAAATCTACGACGGCGTCATCATCCACGTCCGCCGGGATAAGGTGCTGCTGCCCAACGGCCACACCTCCACCCGCGAGATCGTGGAGCATCCCGGCGGCGTGGGCATCCTGGCCCTGGAGGCCGACGGCACCGTGCTGCTGGTGCGGCAATACCGCTACGCCTTCGGCCGCACGCTGCTGGAGATCCCCGCCGGAAAGCGGGAGCCGGGCGAGGAGCCCTTCGTCACCGCCCGCCGCGAGCTGCGGGAGGAGACCGGCGCCGTGGCCGAATCCTGGACGCCCCTGGGCAGCCTCATCGCCTCGCCGGGCTGCTATGACGAGGTACTGTACCTCTATCTGGCCCAGGATCTCCACTACGGGGCCACCGACCCGGACGAGGACGAGTTCCTGGCGGTGGAGCGGATGCCCCTGGACGAGCTGGCCCGCCTGTGCGTGGACGGCGAGATCACCGACGCCAAAACCGTCTGCGCCGTGCTGAAGGCCAAGCTGCTGGGACTTTGAGGCGAAAACCCCCTTGCCCTCTCGTCCCGGAGATGGTACAATAGAGGGAAGAAACAAGGAAGGAAGAGAGCATACATGAAAAAATTAGATGCCAGAACGCTGATCGAGCTGATCCTGCTGGTGGTGGCCGTCATCTTCTGGGGCCTGCGCAAGGCCAACATCCTGTACATTCCCGGCCTGGCGGCCATCGCCCTGGCCATCGCCATGGGCCTGCTGGGCATGGGCTACATCGCCAACAAGCAAAAGACCCGCAAGCTGGCGGGCGTGCTGCTGCTGGCCTTCGCCCTGCTGCAGATCATCGTGGGCCTCATGGAGATCCGCAGCTTCGCCGCGTAAAGAGAATCCATAAAAAAGAACCGTTCCTCCCGGAACGGTTCTTTTTTGTGGGCTTACGCTTCAACCTTGCAGGTCCAGCCGAAGGGATCGGGCCTGGTGCCCCACTGGATGCCGGTCAGTTCGTCATAGAGCTTCTGGGACAGTGCGCCGATCCGGCCGCCGTTGACCTCGTAGCGCACGTCGCCCCAGCCCAGAGCGCCGATGGGGGAGATGACGGCGGCGGTGCCGATGCACCATGCCTCCTCCAGCGCGCCGGTGCGGGCGGCCTCGAACAGCTCGTCCACGCTCAGCAGCCGCTCCTCCACCGGCATGTTCCAGCTCTTCAGCAGCTCGATGGCGGACTTGCGGGTGACGCCCCGGAGGATGGAGCCGGTCAGGGCGGGGGTGACGACGGTGCCGTTGATCTTGAACATGACGTTCATGCCGCCGCCCTCCTCCACATACTTGCGCTCCACGCCGTCCAGCCACAGCACCTGGGAGTAGCCCTTGGCCTCGGCACGCTCACCGGCGCGGTTGGCTGCGCCGTAGTTGCCGCCGCACTTGGCCTCGCCGGTGCCGCCGCGGACGGCACGGACATCCTCGGTCTCCACCATGATGGGCACGGGCTTCAGACCGTCGGCAAAGTAGCTGCCGGAGGGGGAGAGGATGATGACGAAGGATGCCTCATGGACGCCGTGCAGCGCCAGCGTGGGATCGGTGGAGTACAGGAAGGGCCGGATGTACAGGCTGGTGCCGGGGTCGGAGGGCACCCAGTCCTGATCCACCCGCACCACCTCCTTGATGGCCTGCAATGCGTCGTCGGGATCCACCTGGGGCAGGCCCAGACGCTCACAGGAACGGTTCAGCCGGGCGATGTTCTCCCAGGGGCGGAAGAGCTGCACCTGGCCGTCAGGGCGGCGGTACGCCTTCAGCCCCTCGAACACCTCGGTGCCGTAGTGCAGGACGCTGGCGGCGGGAGACAGGGCGATGGGGCCGTAGGGCACCACGCGGGCGTTGTGCCAGCCGTCCTGCTCGGTGTAGTCCATGACAAACATGTGGTCGGTGAACACGGTGCCGAAGCCCAGCTGGTCGGAGGGGGGCAGGGTGCCGGGATGGGGATTCTTCGTGACAGTGATATTCATGGTGATTTACCTCCTGAAAATAATAAAATACAAATAAACAACATGAAAAAGAGGCCCCGCCGGATGGCGGAGCCTCTTGCTGCAAATGCTTTCGTGTACTTACGAGGGCAGGCAGGGGGAAGGGGACGTCATGTTCCGGCATACAACAGGGCTGGTCAGTACCAGCAAAATAATAATGGACGCCAGCGCAATGGCGTCCATGGGCAGAATAATGCTGTTGCTGTCAGAGCATGCGGACACAGCGCAGGCGGCCTGCGCGTAAGCGGTCATATGGGCGAATACGTTGGTCATCATCATTTCCGCTGTGTCCTTTCGTGAAGTTGACCGGAGTGTAGCACATATATTTCCCCGATGCAAGAGGAAAATTATACCAGATACGCAAAATCGTCCGAACGCACAAGTCCCGCCCTGCCGTGTCCCCGGAAACTTAGGCAAAAGAGCGAAGCTGTCCGCCAACCGCGGACAACTTCGCTTATGGCAGCCATCGGAAAACGGAAAGGGTTTGCAAAACGGGGCCAAGCCTGCTATACTGCACCTAACAGCTTTTTCCGGGAGGGTTCCGTATGAACGATCTCAACGTTTCCAAGATTCTGTCAACATCCCTGGGCGGGTTCACCCTGGGGCATATCCTGTCGGCCATCCTGACGCTGCTGGTCTGTCTGGTGGTGGTGCATCTGGTGATGAAGCTGGTGACACGGCTTTTGAACCGCGTCCAGAAGCTGAACGACCGGCTGCGGAAGATCACCCTCACCGCTGTAAAGGCGGTGCTGTATGTGCTGACGGCCATCATCACCGCCGGGGCCCTGGGCGTCAACACCACGTCGCTGACGGCCATCATGTCGGTGCTGACCTTGGGCGTGACCCTGGCGGCGGAGGACATCCTGGGCAACGTGGCCGGGGGGCTGGTGATCCTGTCCTCCCACCCCTTCAGCATCGGCGACGTGATCGAGGTGGACGGGGCCGAGGGCACCGTCCGGGAGATCACCCTGAACCACACCAAGCTGGAGGCGTATGACGGCCAGATCATCATGGAGCCCAACAAGACCCTGGCCTCGGCCAAGGTGGTGAACTACACCACCCTGGGGCGGCGGATCGTCCACAACGTGACCGCCTCCTACGACGCGCCCACCGAGGCGGTGAAGGCCGCGTGCAGGGAGGCCATGGACGTGCCCGGCGTGCTGGCCGACCCGGCCCCGGAGGTGCGGCTGATCAGCTACGGCAGCAGCGCCATCGAGTACTCCGTCCGCTGCTGGGCGTCGGTGGCCGACTACTGGCGGGTGTACTTCGCGGTGAACGAGAATCTCCGCGACGCCTTCGCCCGCCACGGCGTGGAGATGACCTATGACCATTTGAACGTCCATGTGGTGGAGAAATAGGGACTGCCGGTAGAACTCCGTAGGGGGCGGCGTCCCCGACGCCCCGCCGGTTACCCAAACAGCTATCGTCGATCGTGCGGGCCGTCGAGGACGCCGGCCCCTACGAAATCAACCAACGTACCTGTCCGTATCACGGCGGCGGGGTGAGGTCACCCCGCCCTACGCACAGACCACCGATAGAACTCCGTAGGGCGGCATGACCACATGCCGCCGCGCGATCACGCACCGCACCACCGATAACCCATGCGTAGGGGGCGGCGTCCCCGACGCCCCGCAACAACCCAACACACGAAAAGGACAGGCGCATCTGCGCCTGTCCTTTTTTATGCCTAAATCTGCCCGAAAGAATGAAGAATTACTGTTCCCTCCGCCGCAGCCACGCGCAGCCGGTCAGGCTGAGGATCGCCATGCCCGCGTACAGGGCAACGCCCGCGTCGCCGGTCTTGGGAGAGCTGACGCTGGCGGCAGGAGTGGTGGGCGCGGGTCTCCGCCCGGTGGCGGGGATCACGGTGGACGCCTGGGTGATCTCAGTCTTGGCCTCGGCGTCCGCGTAATACTTGCCGCAGCCCTCACAGTGCCAGTACTCAATGTTGCCGTTCACCCGGCTGGTGGCGGCGCTGGCGGGAACGTGATTCAGATCGTGGCCGGTGACGGGGATCTCTTTGCCGTCAGACAGCTTGACGCCGCAGCCCTTGCAGTAGGTGTCGCCGGTGTAGCCCTTCTCGGTGCAGGTGGCGGCCTTGGCGTTCTTCACCTCTTCGCCGCCGTCGTGGTTCTTCGGATCAAGTTGACCCCACTGGTCGACGTAAGTATCCGTTCCCTTGTAGTAGCAGGAGCTGCAGTTCTTGTAGTACACAGCCTTAGAGCTGCAGGTGGCTGCGGACTTCAGGTACATATTGCCCGGACTGAAGGAATGATTGTTCAGGTGAGCTTTCCCTTCCTTGCAGTTGAGGCAGCGAAGCCAGTGGCTTTCGGCGTCCCTTTCTACGGCGGGATCAGAGGCCCATTTCCACGTCTTAGGGAAGCTATGTCCGCCATAATACTGCCCGCCGCAGTCGGTGCATGTGCCCAGCTTGACACAGGTCGCGTTGCCGTCGCCGCCGCAGTTTGCCGTGTCGACCGCGTCGCAGCCATCACGCTGGCAGGAACGGGTGTGGGTCTTGTTGTCGCCGCTGGACTGCCACGCGCCCCAGTCGTGGCCCAGAATACCGTATTCCTCGCCGCATTTCTCGCAGATTTTTCCCGTGGTGCAAGTCACTGCGCTGTCATCGCCGCCAGTGTGATTGGCTGAATCACCATCGGGAACAAATTCCGCTATCTCACGACACTCCGTACATTTTGCTCTGGCCCAATGACAGAGAGGGTCGGGTTTACTTGCGATAGGGGTTCTAATATAAGCCAAAATCTTAAAAGTAGTGATTTTCTTGCACTTAACACATAGTCCCCATGTTGTTCCCAGGCTTGTGTCGTCCTCACCCTCAGCGAAGGCCGTCACCGGCAGCAGCGTCAGCGCCAGCATCAGCACCAGCGCAATGGCAAATAGTCGTTTCTTCGTGCTCCGTTCCTTTCTTTTCATCCTGTCCGTCGTTTCCTCTTGCTCTATTCTTCGATCCCCTGCAGGGAGAATTCAAACCGCATGGCCAGGGCCTGGAACAGCGCCTGCATCACCCGCTCGGCGGTGGCGCGGATGTCCAGCCCCTCCACGAACCGGATGGCCTGCTCCACCTCCGCCTCCGGGACGCGATAGGCCCGCAGCGTCATGGTCAGGAACAGCCGCAGCTTCTTCTCCAGCGTCAGTTCCCCGCCGCAGGGGTGGGCCATGTAGCCCCGCATGATGCTGGCCGAGCCGATCTCCGTGTAATAGAAGTCCTGGGCCGTCAGCTCCGGCTGATAGGGGCCGAAGATCTGGTGCAGCTCCCTGGCCGTCTCCCGGAAGATGTATTCCGACGCCTCCTGCTGGGTATAGGCCTCAATATAGATCTCCCGCAGATTCTCGTTCAGCTCCGTCAGCGTCATCTGGATGGCGGTCTCCACCGCGTAGACGTATACCGGCGGCAGCTTCGCCCCCGCCTCGCTCCGGGCCATGGCGAACTGGTTTTCAAACATGAATTTTACCAGCTCCGTCAGCACGCCGTCCTTGGCCCGGAAGATGTTCTGAAACGTGCTGTAGGACACGTCGGCCTTTTCGATGATCTCCGCCAATGTGGCCTTTTTGTAGCCTTTCTCCAGAAACAGCTTGACGCAGACCGTCAGTATCCGCTTTTTGGCAGGCAGGCTGGCGCTGGTCAGGGCCATGGGGATCACTTCCTCTCTTGATTTTGGTGTGTATACCATCATGGTACCATAGATCTCCCACCGACGCAAGCAAAATCGCGGATATTTTGCGTAAAGAAAAACGGCATGGCCGAAGCCACGCCGTTTCCGGGGAAATATGCGGTTTTGCTCACGCCGCCCGCAGCACGTGCTTGCGGTAGCTGGCGCGGAAGTAGAAGTACTCCGCCGTGCCGGTGATGGCCCAGGAGAAGATGTACAGCAGATACAGGGACGGGATGGTGTGGAAAAAGGCGAAGATGGTGTACACCCAGATGACCCGGAACACGCAGGAGCCCAAAATCACGATGATGGTGGGCACCACGCTGCGTCCGATGCTGCGGGAGGCGGCGATGCTGGCGTCCATCCACGGGGCCACCACGAAGGAGAAGCCCATGATCCGCAGGCGCTGCATGCCTGCGTCGATGACCTCCGGCTCGTTGGCGAAGATGGACAAAAACTCCCGCCCGAACAGCAGCAGCAAGCCGCCCGCCACGCCGCCCACAATGGCGGCGTAGCACATGCTGATGCGGTAGCTCTTCAGAATGCGGTCGTTGTTGCCCGCGCCCCAGTTGCGGCTGCCGAAGGTGGCGCAGGCGGTGTAAAAGGCGGCCATCATGTTGAAGATCAGGGTGTCGGCGTTGGCGGCGGCGGAGTTGCCGGACACCATCACCGCGTCGAAGGAGTTGACGCCCACCTGGACGAACAGGTTGGCGATGGCGAAGATGGCGTTCTGCAAACCCGTGGGGATGCCGATGGCCAGCACCCGCCGTCCCGCCTGGGGATGGAACCGCAGCTTCCGCCACTCCAGGCGGCACTCGTCCTGCCGCCCCAGCAGATGCAGCACGATCAGCAGCGCCGACAGCCACTGGGCGATGACGCTGGCCAGCGCCACGCCGTCCGCCGCCATGTGGCAGCGGATCACGAAGAACAGGTTCAGCGCCACGTTCAGCACCCCCGCCAGCGACAGGTAGATGAGGGGCCGCTTGGTGTCGCCGGTGGCGCTCAGCACGCCGTTGCCGAAGTTATAGAGGGCCATGGCCGGCATACCGAAGGCGTATATTTTCAAGTAGAGGGTGGCGCCGTCGATCAGCTCATCCTTGGTGTTCAGCAGGGCCAGCATGGGCCGGGCCAGCAGGTTGCAGATCAGCAGCATGATGACGCCCGCCGCCGCGCAGATGATAAAGGAGGTGTGGACGGTCTTTTCCACCTGCTCGCCGTCCCGCAGGCCCAGGCCACGGGCCACCGCCACGTTGACGCCGCTGCCGATGCCGATCAGCAATCCCGTGAACAGCGACACCAGCAGCGTGGTGGAGCCCACCGCGCCCAGCGCCCGGTAGTCGGCGAACTTGCCCGCGATGGCCACGTCGCTGAGGTTGAAGAGCACCTCCAGCACCTGGGTCAGCATCAGCGGCAGGCTGAACAGCAAAATATTCTTCCACAGGGACCCTGTGGTCATTTCAATGACGCGCTCTTCCCGTGCCATCGTCATACCCTCCTAAAATGCAAAAATCCTGTATGCGATTGCACAGTATATCACGGTAATTTCCCGAAAACAACAGCATTTCCCTCTGATTTTCCTCTGGGGAAATGGGCGGAAATTGTGCAACATGCTTCCCCATTCGGCGCTTTTCTCCCCGGATGCCGGGAGAAATCGCATATTTTGTGAACGAACATGGGATGTTTTGTGAACATTAGCACTCTCCTATTGACAGTGCTAAAATCCACGCTATAATAAAGGCGATCCTTGAGGGAGGGCAAAAGAAAGCCCCCACCGGAGATCGAAAAAAATATGTATCTGTCATGGTAACAGAGTTTCGCCGACGGAAGGCCGTTACCCCTCTGCCGCGAAAGATGAATGGAGGTTATGACTTATGTTGCCTAGCATTTTTGGTGAAAATCTGTTTGATGATTTCTTTTCTGATCCGTTCGGTATGATGGTGCCCCAGGGCCGCGATCCCCTGTACGGCAAGCACGCCAAGAACCTGATGAAGACCGACGTCCGCGAGACGGAGGATTCCTATGAGTTGGACATCGACCTGCCCGGCTTTAAGAAGGACGAGGTCAGCATCGACCTGAAGAACGGCTGCCTGACCATCCAGGCCGCCAAGGGTCTGGACAAGAGCGAGAGCGACAAGAAGGGCAAGTACATCCGCCAGGAGCGCTATGCCGGCGCCTGCAGCCGCAGCTTCTATGTGGGCGAGGATGTGGAGCCCGACCAGATCAGCGCCAAGTTCGAAAGCGGCATCCTGCAGATCAGCGTGCCCAAGGCCGCCAAGAAGCTGCCCAAGAGCTCCAGCATCTCCATCGAGTAACGATTTTCTGAAAAAAAGAAGCGCCGTCCCGGCGGGACGGCGCTTCTTTTACGCAGCATTTCCGCGAAAATCCACCCTTGCAACCACCCGCACGGTGTGATACAATATTTCAACACATTATGACACGGCCCGCCGTGTACAAGGAGGAACATCACCATGTCTTTCATGATCGAAACGTCTGCCCGTCATATCCACCTGACCCAGGAGTCCGTGGAAAAGCTGTTTGGCGAGGGCTATCAGCTGACCATCCGCAAGCCCCTGTCCTATCCCGGCCAGTACG
>ERZ824575.3099-NODE-3099-length-12039-cov-4.238735_pt1 | contig 12039 bp, 10 predicted proteins | sample MGYA00519470_ERZ824575 | MGnify/ENA primary metagenome ERZ824575 (study PRJEB31778, sample SAMEA3449170) | human gut metagenome | biome: human gut; feature: human-associated habitat; material: faeces | place: United Kingdom | collected 2010/2012 ...
AACGTCCATTTCAAAACACCAACCGCCGGGTATAAGGAGATGTTCGAGCAGATGCGCTCCGACGGCGTGATCTCCACACGCGGTCTGAAAGCGGATGCCGAGAAATTCGGAGAGCTGATCTTCGACGTCAACTCCGCGTACTTCTTCAACCACGGCGGCTATGAGTTTGCAAAACAATTTTACGCCGATGCCTACAAAGCTGCAATCAAAATTGTGGGCGGCGAGCAGTACATCCTATCGGCGGTCATGCACGCCGACGAGCGCAACCGCGCCATGTCCGACGCGCTGGGACAAGACGTGTATCACTACCATCTTCATGTGGTCTACCTCCCCGTCGTGGAAAAACAAATTCTGTGGTCGAAGCGCTGCAAGGATGAGACGCTTCGCGGCACGGTCAAAGAGATAATCCAGCAGGTCAGCATGAGCAAGAAGTGGGCTTCCAAGCCCGCGCTGGACGAGAACGGTACGCCGGTTCTGAGCGCCAAGGGCAAGCCCGTTCTCAAAAAATCCTACAGCGTTTTGCAGGATGATTTCTTCCGGTATATGCGCGACGCCGGGTACGACGATGTGGAGCGCGGCGAACGCGGCAGTTCGGAGGAACACCTGACCGTGACGCAGTTCAAGGTGCAGCAGGAGCAGGCACGGCTGGCAGAACTCACAGAGCAGAACCGCCAGCAGGAACAGCAGGTAGCGACGCTCGGCAAGCAGATCGAGAAAATTCAGAATCAGCAGGTCAATGTGGCAGCTATCGAAAAGATTGAGGCGAATTCTGTCCCATTCTCAAACAAGGTTGCCGTGAAACGTGAGGATTTTGAACGCCTGTCCACGCTTGCAAAGAAGTACATTACAGCCGAGAAAAAGGAATCCAAGTTGCAAAAGACTTTGGATGCGGCAAACAGGCTGATTGCAAAACTCAAGGCAGAGATCGCCGGTTTGAAGCAGGAACTTTCTGAATACAAATCCGTTCGCAGCAAGCTCCGCACATCGGATCTGGAACGCGAAAACGCAAAGCTTCGCGGGAAAGTTCAACGCTATGAGGACGTAATCCAGCGCAATAACCTCTGGCATTTCTTCCGTCCGCACAGAGAAAAAGTGGCAACGCGTGAAGATGTCCGCTGATGCCGTGTTGAACTGAGAAAAACGGATTTTACCGAATGGGAGCGTCCAGATCGAGCAGTGTATCATCCGGGCGCTCCCCATTCAAAAATCGACCTGCTTTTGCAGGTGTAGAGCCGACAAAAAATCTTGAAAATGCGCCTGTTTTTGCAGAACAGGCAAAAGTGGAGGCAATATGAAAACTGGACTGACCAAGCGGCAGAAAACGACCTGCATCTATTTTGATGAAACCAGCAAAACCGTCGAAATCCAGACGCACAATACCGCGCTCAAAAAGCGGCTGACACAGTATGCAGCAGAGCATCCCGATTTGTGCAGGCAGACCGACGATGACGAACAGGGCGGGCTGACCTTTGAAATCGACCGTAAGCGGTTTGCCGTTCGCCTGACCTCACCGTATTCGGATACGCGCCGACAGGCAGCAAGTGAGCTTGCCAAGAGAAACGGACTGAAAGGACGAGATAGAACCGGAAGCAAGTGATTTATCTGCTAATGTCCATAGGAGCAGCCAAGCTCCTATGGACATTGTTTGTGAGCAAGAAATATTGGTAATTACGTACTTGTTCCCTGATCCAAAGTATGATATACTGATAACAAGTTCAGCGAAAGCTGATTTTTACTCATTAAAATATGAATTCAATTTACTGTTGGAGTGAAGGACATGGCTGTAAGTTACAAGAAATTATGGAAGCTGCTAATTGATAAGGATATGAAGAAAAAGGACCTTTGCGCAGCAGCAGGCATCAGCCATGCATCAATGGCAAAGCTCGGTAAAAATGAAAATGTTACAACCGATGTTCTTGTGAAGATTTGTACCGCTTTGCAATGCGATATTGGTGATATAATGGAACTTACACCCGAGGTCAAAGCCTGAGAGGAGGCGGCAAAATGCAAAGTAATACAGCAGCACAGATTTCTACAATAGCCGCCAAACCGATTCTCAAGTGGGCGGGCGGCAAGACTCAAATGCTGGGAGAACTGCTTCCAAAGGTTCCTTCTTCCTATGGACGTTACATTGAACCTTTTTTCGGTGGTGGTGCCTTGTTTTTTGCATTGCAGCCCGAAAATGCTGTCATTGCAGATAGTAACCCTGAGCTAATCAATATGTATCGCCAAGTGGCAGACCACGTGGACGATGTGATCAGCTACCTTGAAAAATACCAAAATACAAGTGAAATGTTTTATTCTGTACGCAGTTTAGATTGGGAGACTTTGCCCAAGGCAGAAGCTGCCGCAAGGACGATTTATCTCAACCGGACATGCTACAATGGACTTTATCGTGTCAACAAAAAAGGACAGTTTAATGTACCATACGGAAAGTACAAGAATCCAAAAATATGTGACACCGAAGCGCTTCATGCGGCGTCACAGGCTTTGCGGAAAGCTGATATTGTCTGTGGAGACTATTTCCTTGTTCTGGAGCATTATGCTCAGCCGGGTGATTTCATTTTCTTAGATCCTCCATATCTCCCGATTTCCGAGTATTCGGATTTTAAGAGATACACTAAAGAACAATTCTATGAAGAAGATCATGTTGAACTTGCAAAACAGGTCATGCGTTTGCACGAAAAAGGCTGTCACGTCATCCTGACAAACTCAAACCATCCTCTTGTGCATGAATTATATGCTCCGTTCAAAATTGATGTTATCCAAACGAAGCGTCACATTTCCTGCAACGGAAGTACACGAAAAGGCGAGGACGTGATTGTAACCGTTCCACCAAAGCAACACTTTCTTATCAAACTTGCCCCTGAGCCTTTACCGGAACAGGTTTCTGCATATCCTCCTACACGGTTTATGGGCTCAAAGAGCAAACTACTGTCTGAGATATGGTCGGTTGCTTCTCAGTTCCAAGCCGAAACAGTAGTGGATTTATTCTCTGGTTCTGGCATTGTCGGGTATATGTTCAAGGCGCAAGGCAAAACGGTAATCAGCAATGATTATATGTCTATGTCGGCAACTTTTACAAAAGCAATGGTCGAGAACAATAATGTTACCCTGCCGCTCAATGAGGCAAAGAGTCTGCTGGTTACGCACAAGGAATCCGATCATTTTGTTGCAAGCACATTTAAGGATTTGTACTATACGGACGATGAGAATGATCTCATTGATACTCTTCGCACCAATATTGCAGGAATACACGACCAATACAAGCGTGCGATTGCAATGACAGCGTTGATTCGCGCCTGTACCAAAAAGCGTCCTCGCGGTATCTTTACATACACTGGGAATCGTTATGATGATGGACGAAAAGATTTGCAAAAGACACTCGCCCAGCAATTTCTCGAAGCAGTTGACGCAGTAAATAAAGCCGTCTTTGACAATGGAAAGCCGAATAAGTCACGAAATGGTGATGCAATGGATCTCCGCATTGAACAGGCTGATTTGGTGTACATAGACCCTCCGTACTACTCACCCCTCTCCGATAATGAGTACGTGCGCCGGTATCATTTTGTGGAGGGACTTGCCCGAGATTGGAAAGGTGTAGAAATTCAGGAGCATACGCAGACGAAGAAATTCAAATCCTATCCAACCCCATTTTCAACAAGGAAAGGCGCAGCAGATGCGTTTGACCGACTATTCAAGAAATTTGCAAACAGTGTTTTAATCGTTTCCTATTCTTCAAATAGTCTTCCCACGCAAGATGAAATGGTGGCAATCATGGCGAAGTACAAAAAACATGTTGAAGTTGTTCCGGTAGATTACAAGTATTCTTTCGGAAATCAAAGTGATGCCAAAACGCACAGAAATTCGGTACAGGAATACCTTTTCGTTGGGTATTGATCGGAGGCACAGCATGAGCGAAAAGATAAAAATATGGCTAGTTGGAAATACCGGCCTGCGTAACCCCAATCGAATTCAGGAGGGATTCGCAGCGTATGCCAGTTCTCCTTTCGTCGGAAATCTACGAGAAGAAAATGAAGTTGCCTTCATGAATTTCTTAAATGAAAAAGGCATTATTCAAAATGAAGCTGGAAAGGACGAATCCGGAAGTCACGCACGAAAGTGGCGCTTGATGTTTTCCAGAAACGGTTTTATTTATCCCCAGCTCAAGAAAAAAGATGGCGAGCAGGAAGAGTTAGGACCGCTTGATGAAATCACGCCATTTGGCAGAACCTTCCTGAAAGCAGACACATATCCCGCAGTGCAAGAGTGCTTTCTTCGTTCAATGAGCGTTGAACAATATCCAATGCCTGATGGTATGCACTATTTTTCTCCGTTAAGATGGCTCCTGGCAGTCATGCTGGAACTTGAGCGGCGAACCGGTTCTTCTGAATTGAGCAGAATCGAATTCGCACTGTGGGGACATACCACTAATCCCAGCTATAATGTGGATGAGGTTGTTGATAGGATTCTTGATCTGCGTCAACGAAGAGCTGCTGCCCCTGCCAAGCGCTCTTTTGATAAGAAAGAAATTGCAGCCAGAGGCGAAAATTACGACAAAAAGCCTGATAATTTCTTAGATTATAGCGATATGAATATGCGGTATCTCCGTATTTCTGGAATTTTCCAAAGAAAAGGCAGAGGGCTTATTATTGTCCCGACAAAGCATGTGTTGGCAGAAAAACTTGCAAAAGCAACTGCAAGTGCCGTGCCGATAATGGAGCAGTATAAAACACTCTGCAACGGTGCGCCTCTGCCTACTGATAGCGCAGATATTGCAAAGTCTTTGCTTGACGATCTGATTAAGCAAATGCGAGAGCGGCACATTTTGTTTGACATTTCTGATCTCCCACTAAACACTGCCGCAGAAATCAATATTGCACGACAGCGGCTTGAGAATATTCTTGCTCAAACAGATGAAATCCAATATGCAAATGATCAGTGCAACCAGTGGCAGGAAATCAGAGACTACATGACTCTGCTGATTAGAGGCGGGGGCAAGCTGGTATATGACGAAGATAACGCCATTGAGGTACCTAAGGACGAAACTCCTGCCTACCTTGAGTGGACGCTTTGGCGAGCTGCTTTAGCCATTGATCACATGGTTAATAAGCCTTATGAAGTCCGTGGTTTCAAATTGGATTCTGATTTTATGCCAGTTTCAGCAGCGGGCGGCGGCAAGGGTGATCTGTACTGCGAGTTTAATGATTTCACTATTCTAACGGAAGTCACTATGTCTACGTCCTCTCGTCAAGAAGCTATGGAGGGTGAGCCCGTTCGCCGTCATGTTTCGGATGCAGTTCTGAAATATGCTAAGCCTGTCTACGGAATGTTTATTGCAGTGCGTATTGACACTAACACTGCCGAGACATTTCGACATGGCATTTGGTACGCAAAGGGAGATGTAAAGCAACGTCTGGACATCGTACCTTTGACATTGGCACAATTCCAGAAGTATTTCATCGCAATGTTTGAGGCAGAAAAGGCAAATCCTGAACAGCTTAGAGATTTAATTCTTAAATGCGAGTCGAGACGGGATATATTAGAGGCACCTGCGTGGAAGCAGTATATTGATGCAACGGTTTCCAACAAGGTGACTGAGATCACAAATGGAGACGTAGCACAAAATGCAGATGAAGCACCCCTCATTCCTGCCGGTGCTATTGTTCACCATACAACGTTTGGTGTGGGGCAGGTTGTAGCGATCGAGGCACACTTCCCGGAGTGTTCCGCAACAATCGAATTGCCATATTTACATTCTTTGCCTGATGATGTAAATTTCTGCCCTGACGGGAGAAATCTGATGCATGATCGTTTTGGAGAAGGAATTGCATACGCGTACGTAATTGTTTTTTCAAAAGTCATTATGAGGTTATCCTACCCGTCAGCATTTACTGATGGATTGATGATTGTGGATTAAACTTACATAATGAAAAGCGGTGAGGTAATGGAAAAGATCTGTAAAATAGTGTACTTTGACGAAGACTCGGTTACCGATTATGTTCAAATCGTAGCTGGTGGAGAACTTGAAAATACGACTGAATTATTGAAATCAAGGGATGCACAGGAAGCGCAAAGCGTTCAAGCCAACGGAAAAGTTGGAATTAGTGGAATTTTTAAGGCGTTGTTAGGCTGGGAGGCTGGAGCTTCTGCAGATGTATCTGCTGGGCTATCTTTCAATAGCAGCAAGATGGTAAAAAATATCGTTAAGAACACGATTTTAACGGACTTTCTGAAAACAATCGAGGATGTCAGCCAAGGGAGAACGAATTCACGGCTTCCCAAAGGCACCATTAAACAATTTAAAGGATATAAAATTAGTGCAGTAGAGGACTCGTTGTCATACATGGTAATGGTATCTCCATATTTAAGTATGTTAAAAAGCGGAAGCTCCATCCCTGCTGGTGAATTCAATATTGCTGTCGATAAACTCGACAATGCCCTTAGGCACGCCAAAGGATATTATGAATTTGTTGGAACAAAAGGAAGGAGCCGTGTAATATTACGGTTCAACATTAACTCTTTCCGAAACAGTTATACCATTAGTGATTTGCTAAAAATGGACTTGAGCATTTATGCTATAAAAGTTGGTAGAACTTCTCTAGAGAATCTTAATGTCAACAAAGAACTGGGAATGAAAGTTTCTTTAATTCCAAAGGATAATCCATCTTACGAACCCAATGCGGATACTGAAGAAGCCGCTGCCACTAGTCCAACTTTAGATGTATTCGATGTCTTACTTGCAGGAGTTGAAGCAGATGACTGATAGAATTGTAATATTCTATGGTTCTAAAAAGGATTTTGAGGAATTGGTAGCAACGGAGACGAGCAAAGAACAAGTTACCATTCCATTTATGGAACTTATTCAGCACTATAATGCGCGATTGCGTCCAAATGAATCTGGCGTAAGAGAATCTGCGCTTAGTCGCAATATTGATGTAGATAATTGCGTTGTCAGAGCTGATGATTATGGTTCCGTTTTAGAACATGTTCTCTCTAATTTTGTTAATGTGGTTACACTCAATCATGACATTGGAACCTTGTTTGTTCACAACCCACCAAGAAAAGTTAGAGATTCCTTACGCTCTGCCTATGGTGATGATATAGAATATTTAGGAACCCAGTATCCGGATTTGTCAAGAGAAAAGCTAAAGGAAGTCTATTCAAATATTGAAAAGGATATTTTAGGACAAAGTAATTGTAAGAAGCAGATCATCAGTGGTATGTATCGCCTGATTGCAAAGGCAAATAACAAGCCAGTTGTTTTAATGTTATATGGCCCCTCAGGAGTCGGCAAAACCGAGAGTGCTAAGAGTATAAGTAAAACAATGGGCGGTGAGCTTTTAAGAATCCAGTTCTCAATGATGCAGACTACAGAAGCATACAATTATGTATTTGGTGCTGAACATTCAAAAGGTAGTTTTGCAAGGGACATGATGGCAAGAGAGTCAAATGTTATTTTAATTGATGAGTTTGATAAAGTTAATCCAGCCTTTTATAATGCTTTCTATGAACTGTTTGACGAGGGGCGCTATGTTGATACAAATTACGATGTAAACTTAGGACAAGCCATTTTTCTACTAACTTGCAATTTCGGTAGCGAGGAAGAAATCAAAAAAATCCTAGGCCCAGCTATGTTTTCAAGGATAGGATGTTGCATTGCATATGAAGAGCTTTCTACAGAACAGAAACAGACCATTGTTCATAATTGGTATGAATCTATTCTGTCCGTCCTTAAAGCTGATGAAAAAGAGGAAATTGAAAAAACAGATATTTTGGATTGGTTCATAAAAAACGCCGAACGATATGACAATATTCGCATCCTGAAAACAAAATTAGAGAATGCCATATTTGATAGGCTGTCAGAGGTGTTTATCATTTCCTAGGCACGACAACAGTTAAGCTTCATAGTATTAAGCAAATCCCATAGTTTTGAAAGGAGAGCAGAAAAGTGTGAGAGTTCCTTTGCAAACGCTCCATATGCGTGATATGACAGCAACCACAGTTGATGTTGTCTCTACTTCTTCTTCAACAGCAAACGCATCTCCTGTTGTATTACATCAAACGGATATGCTTAGATTCAAATTTATTCCAAGCCTTGTGAAGAATGAGAAAGAACCGCAGAAATCCGTTTCGGGAAAACTTCTATACGAGAAAAAGCGAAAAAAGGATGATGTTTTCCCTACCGACAGCGGTGATGTATCTTCCAAAGTCTCACGCGGTTCTGTTAAAGCTGGCGACTGGATGGAATTTCAGTTGGACACCAGTGAAACCTATGAATTATACCATGGGCTAGCACAGCTATATGCGTTATACGGCAATATGAAAGACATACCGTATGGAACAGCTACTTATACTCGAGTTGATAATGCTTTCCGTCAATTCTTGTCTATAATTCAAAATGATCCTTCAGCAGCTCGAATGATTGGAAATGAGGAAAATTTTGATCTCGTCAAAACACTGCTAAGGCTGATTACTCAAACCGAATCTCTTGAGTCTCTGAAGAAGAGTCTTATGGAGTTGCAGGACGATAATTTGCAGCATCTAACGACAACACTGAATATTGAAAAACTTCAACGGGTTGCCACACTCATGGCAGACAACCTCGATAACAATAGCGAAGAGTTCTGGCAAACTACTGCTTTCAAGGAAAACCAGTGGGTTCTGGCGCAAATATTTGCGTGCCCTTGCACAATTTTTTCTGATAAAGCCTATGTTGGAGGCAAGGGTGTAGACAATAGTGGCGGTAATTTGTGTGACTTCATATATCAAAATCGACTATCACAAAATGTAGCGCTGATTGAAATCAAAACCCCTTGTACAGAGATAATTGGAAACTCGTATCGCGGCACTTATAGCTTCAGTCACGAATTGAGCGGTGCAGTAAATCAGGTTTTGAATTACCGTGATAATCTCACAAAATCCTACTATACCATATGTCACCAAAGTGCTTCTCAATTTGAGGTGTTATCTCCTAAATGCGTTGTTATAATAGGCAAACTTGCGTCCATGAATTCGACACAAATTGCAGCTTTTGAGAGCTTTCGCAATAGCTTAAGTGGAGTGCAAATTCTAACGTTTGATGAGCTATATCAGCGCGTTATAGATCTTATTGCTATTTTGTCCGAAACACCATCTCCAACGCAGCATACTCCTGAACTAGAGGACGAGGGTGACGAATTCCCATTCTAACCATATTGCCAATTCTTCAACATACATGATATAATATAAATATCTCACACAGCAAATTTCCGCTATTGATAGTATCCCCTGATAGCTTTTTGATAGCAGAAAGTCGGATACCCCATAGGATTGGGATAATTGTTATCAAATAAAGCCAAATGGAATCAAATCGTCTATACAAAAAAGTTTAGACTGCGTTTCCACTTGGCGAGTGGGAATGATTTCACAGCTTGAAAAAAGCCCGTAAACACTGGACTTTTTGAGCCTTGAAATCCCTCGTGGCAACGATTTGGCAACAGAATTTCATTATTCACAAGAAAAGAGCTATCTGATTTCCAAGGAAGTCAGATAGCTCTTTTTTGTTATACGCCAATTATAATGAATTCTTCGTTCTCTCCGATTTCTTCCCTGACCCAACGGTCTATATCGGGCATCGTCGCCTTAGCTTCGTTTACAAATGCAAAGGGTACGATCTCAGAATGTGCAAATGTATGATTTCCGCCGCCGGAAAAGTCAAGCGTCCCCTCTCCCCCAGTTTTTCGCATGAGAAGCATAAAAATCATACGTTTTACAAATGTCCTTTCCCCTGCTATACTGATAAATAGCTTGCGTCCCGCCGCAAAAGCGGCTATAATAGGATGGTTATTATGCGGCAGTATGCCGTTTTACGAGAGAGGATGCAGCCATGAGCACCATCATCACCGCCATTGACCGGCACAGTCCTGCGGAAAAAGCCGGTATACAGGTGGGCGAACAGCTTTTGACCATCAACGGCCACCCCATCGTGGACGTACTGGACTACCGGTTCTACGGCTACGACCCCCTGTCCCGCGTGGAGCTGAAAACGGCAGCGGGCACCGTGCGCGCCGTCACCATCCGCAAGGCGGAGGGGCAGGATCTGGGCCTGAACTTCGACACCTACCTGATGGATGAGATGCGCTCCTGCGCCAACCACTGCATCTTCTGTTTCGTGGATCAGATGCCGCCGGGGATGCGCTCCACCCTGTACTTCAAGGATGACGATGCGCGGCTCAGCTTTTTGCTGGGCAACTACATCACCCTGACCAACCTGACGGAGCGGGAGGCCCAGCGCATCATCGACCTGCACATCAGCCCCATCAACGTCTCCGTTCACACCACTGACCCCCAGCTGCACTGCACTATGCTGGGCAATAAGAATGCCGAGCGGTCGCTGGACTACATTCAGGCATTCTGCAAGGCGGGCATCGTCATGAACGGCCAGATCGTCGTCTGCCCCGGCTGGAACGACGGCGAGCATCTGCGCCGCAGCATCGAGGACCTGATGGACATCGGCTTCAACTCCTGCTCGATCGTACCGGTTGGGTTGACAAAATTCCGCAAGGGCCTCGCAAGGCTCGAGCCGGTGACGAAGGAAAAGGCAGGGGAGATCATCGACCTTGTGGATGAGTACGGCGCAAAGTGCCTTGAGAAGTACGGTACGCGGATGTTCTTCTGCGCCGACGAATTCTACATCAAGGCCGAGCGTCCGCTGCCCGACGAGGAGTATTACGAGGAATACCAGCAGCTCGACAACGGCGTCGGGATGCTCCGCAGCACCATGAACGAATTTCTCAGCGGACTGGAGGACGCGGAGAGCGGCGATGTGGCGAGCTTCACCGTTGCGACCGGAAAGGCCGCCGAGCCGTTCATCGCGCGGCTCGTGGCGGAGGCGAAAAAGAAATTTCCGCAGCTTCGCGGCGAGGTCGTCGGCATCGTGAACGACTTCTTCGGCCACACCATCACCGTTTCCGGCCTTGTGACCGCGCAGGACCTCATCACGCAGCTCAAGGACCGGCCCACGCTCGGCGAGCGGGTGCTGATCCCCGCGAATATGCTCCGCCACGGCGAGGGCGTGTTCCTCGACGATTACACCGTCGAGCAGGTCGAGCAGGCGCTCGGACGCAGGCTGACGATCTCCGAGACCGACGGCTATTCGCTCTGCGACGCCATTTTCCGGCAGGAGCCCTGATACAAAAATCTACCCCCGACAGGAGGAAAGCAATATGTCCAAGCCCATCGTTGCCATCGTCGGCCGACCGAACGTCGGCAAGTCGATGCTGTTTAATAAGCTCATCGGCCAGCGCCTTTCCATCGTGGAGGACACGCCCGGCGTGACCCGCGACCGCATTTACGGCGAATGCGAGTGGTGCGGCCGCAAATTCACGCTCGTCGACACCGGCGGCATCGAGCCGCGCACCGACAGCCAGATCCTGACCTTCATGCGCGAGCAGGCCCAGATCGCCATTGAGAACGCGACGGTCATCATCTTCCTGACCGATATTAAAACGGGTCTGACGGCCTCCGATCAGGAGGTCGCGAATATGCTGCTGCGCTCGCGCAAGCCCGTCGTCCTCGCCGTCAACAAGGCCGACTCCACCGGCGCGGAGGATCCCGCGCTCTACGAGTTCTATTCTCTCGGTCTCGGCGATCCCATCGCAGTATCCGCCGTACACGGCCACGGTACCGGCGATTTGCTTGACGAGTGCGTCAGGTATTTTCCGGAGGCGGAGGAAGAGGACGAAGAGCCGGACTACGTCAAGGTCGCGGTCATCGGCAAGCCGAACGCGGGAAAGAGCTCGCTTGTCAACCGGATTTTGGGCGAGGACCGCATGATCGTTTCCGATATGGCCGGCACGACGCGGGATGCCATCGACAGTTTTGTAGAAAACGAATATGGGAAATTCACTTTTATCGACACGGCAGGCATCCGCAGACAGAGCCGCATTCTCGATAAAATCGAGAAATACAGCGTGCTGCGCGCGACCATGGCCATTGACCGCGCGGACGTGTGCCTCATCATGATCGACGCGCAGGAGGGCGTGACCGAGCAGGATA